>CENJ01155389.1_pt1 | contig 39717 bp, 39 predicted proteins | sample 356161 | NCBI WGS metagenome assembly CENJ01 (sample SAMEA2619531, study PRJEB7988) | marine metagenome | biome: marine biome (ENVO:00000447); feature: surface water layer (ENVO:00002042); material: "saline water (ENVO:00002010), including plankton (ENVO:xxxxxxxx)" | depth 5 m | reverse complement strand
AAATATCGACGCGACAAGCTGATGCTCGGTCGCTAATGACTGGCAGGATTGTAGACAGCTACACGAACATTCTCACGGTCAAAGTATTCTCTGACAACAATCGTGAATCAATGTATGTTAAGACAGGTATGGGAGAATTCTTGAGAACCGTGCACCCCCAAATGCGTCTGGTTACATTGTTAAATATCACAATGTGGTCCCTTAATGTGTTATTAATTTTTTCAACATCCGCGCTTGGGATCACGCTTTGGCTAGATGGCATAGTTTCGCCGGGGGCGATAGCGGTTGTTATCGGGTTAGCAATTCGACTCACGGGCATGTCACATTGGATTATGTGGGAAATTGCTAATCTTTTTGAAAACCTAGGTGTTGTTCAGGACGGTATTAATTCTTTTTCTGTACCAAATGAGGTCTTTGACCAAACTGATGCTCAGGAGTTGCAGGTAAACGACTGCGTCATTGATTTTAAAAAGGTACATTTTGCTTATAACAACCGAACTATTGAGCACGGTGGCCCAGTTTTTCGGGGCCTTGACTTGAGGATTGAGTCTGGCGAGAAGGTGGGGGTCGTCGGACGTAGTGGCGCTGGAAAATCAACTTTGGTCAACTTGTTAATGAGATTTTATGATATCCAGAGTGGAGAGATCACCATTGATGGAAAGAATATAGCCGAGGTCCAGCAAAATAGTTTGAGAAGCAAAATCGCGTTGGTTTCGCAGGACACCTCGCTCTTACACCGATCGGTAAGAGAAAACATTCTATTTTCAAGACCCAAGGCTTCAGAAGAAGAAATGATTGATGCTGCGCTCCGGGCAGAGGCGCATGAATTTATTCTAGAGCTTCAAGACTCCGCAGGAAGGAGAGGCTATGACGCACATGTAGGAGAACGTGGTGTGACTCTTTCCGGAGGGCAGCGGCAAAGGATAGCGATAGCCCGAGTACTATTGAAGGATGCGCCGATTCTGATACTTGATGAGGCTACCTCTGCACTCGATTCTGAGGTTGAGGCAGCTATAAAACTTAGTTTTGATCGCTTGATGCAAGGGAAGACAGTTATCGCTATTGCACACAGGCTTTCGACTATCGCAGCGATGGACCGTTTAATAGTTTTCGATCGAGGCGAAATCGTGGAAGAGGGATGTCATAAAGACTTACTAGCCTTAAATCGTATCTATGCGAAATTATGGCGCCACCAATCAGGCGGTTTTTTGGGTTTTGATTGAAGATGATATCGTCGTGTGATCAGATTTACCAATTTTGGACTAAGTCGCTAGGATAAATTACTTTTTAAAAACGCCAATCTCTCGATTTATGCTGTTTAAAAGATCGAGTTATAAGTCTTAACGGTTTTTGGGAATTCTAGCTTAGTAAAGACACTTTTGGGCCACCTCACTTTCGATGCCGGCACATTTGCCAAATTTTCCCTTCGGAAATTTGCAAATCTAGAGCAAGAAATTATTTTATATGACCCAATAAGTCTAGATTTCGTGATCGCTGAAGACAAAGATTTATGACAAATCAAGGTTGAAATACAGTCTGCAGAGGCCGGTAAAGAGTATGAAAGTTAGTGGTTGGTTCTGATAGATCAGAAAACATTCACTGTTCTGATGTTAATCATTGTGCATAAATGTTCTTCCATAGAATAGGCTTTTTCCAAGCTTAAATAAATGTATCATACAGTCAATTGTCTGGTGATCAGCGGTTATGGTTTTTCTTGACTCAAGCGTTCATAGATCCTTCAGTGGTAATCCTCAATGATAAGCCAACTAATCACATAGAGGCGGACCTTAGCTGGCGCAGTGGTTGAACGATTATCGGAGAGTGGAAATAGTTATTTTCCATGTTAGAGAATTCCTCGATCATGCCGAGTAATCAATAATCCACATAGAAAAACAATATTGGCAAATGTATATCGGAAATTATTTTAGTTTTGAAAAAATGCGGTTCGGTTATTCGTCACGTCATGTAAAAACCTATGAAATAAAGGAGCGCCGACGTCGAGAGGTGGGGGGATTTATTGATCAATTTGGTTCCGAGGCGAGAGGGGCACGTCATGCGCAAAGTCACTGAAAGCGCTCAAACGAGTAAAAATTGTAACATCAACAAATGTTGATTCGCTTTTATATTTTCCTTATTTGGAGTTTTAAATCGTCGCGTCTCCTTTGGTTGTTTGAATAATCCTTATTTTGAGTATGTAATAAACAGCGTCCTTGCTTGAGTAAATCTAGATATTTAATCAGGTAAGAAGATATTGGTTTTGGGGCAAGCGGTTCTAGTAAATTGAGTTAGCTATCCGGATTATTCGAATCTCTAAAGTTTTAAAATGGTAATTGTATGGTTGAAAAACAATTGCAAGGAGAATATTTCGCTCAGCATCAAATAGAAAGTCGGGACTAAAGTGTGAGCGACTTGCAGAATTTGAGAAGAGCTTTTCCTGAGGCATCGGATTAGGAAGTAAGCAATTCTGGGGGCCTCGATTTTTAGATGGGAGAGCATTAAATCCAGTTTAGAGTTTTTTGGGGGAGAGTAATCAAGATAGGCTTTAGCATTGATAATTTGTCCTCGCCCCGCTATTGCTCTGTGATGAGTTGAAAACGATTTTAATCTTGATATGTGGCGCGCCATGATTTATACCTCGAAAAGTGATGGAGGCGCCTTAATTTTCGTTTCTCATGATCGTAATATACTGCGACATACTCTGGAAAAGTTTTATTTAATGGAAGATCACAAGGTGTTCTGTTTCATGGTGAAATGGAAGACCAAGAGAACCGATTACGCAAAAATAGAGTTAGCACCAAAGCAACCAGATCTAGGGAATAAAATAATGCTGTATCTCGAAGATTGAATCGCCATAGCTAGGCGAGAGAATAAGAGCCGAGTTGGGCACTTACAATCGAGATCAGGCAAATCGAGATAGAAACATGCGACCTGCTGAAAAGAGTACGTGAGACCCAAATTGTTTAAGCGAATGCTTCTTCAAATGATCAAGAAAATAAGGGACCGTATTGGCTTAAGAGGGCCGTCTAAGGGCTCATTTGGAGCAACGAGCGGATCGTTGCTTACACTCAAATAATGAAATTGAGCATTTGTAATGTGTTAGAGATGTTTTTTTTTCCTAGATACGCTAACTTGCGGACGTATAGGCTGATAAGTTCATTTAAAAAAGCGAGGTAAGAAATTATGTTTGAAAAAAGTAAAAAATCTATTGATCAGAAAGGCGAATTAATAGCCAGGGCGCCTGATGGTCAATTATTTAAAGCGGTTATCGGATCAACTGTCAAGGTCGTCGGACAGATCACATCTGAGGAGAATATTCAGATTGATGGTAATGTCGAGGGTAGTATTAATTCTGAGGAGCACGAGGTTTTTGTCAGCGTTTCTGGGAATTTGTTAGCTGACGTTAGGGCGCATGTGGTTGTTATTGAGGGTACCGTGAAAGGAGACATAACTGGTTTGGAAAAAGTAGTAGTTTGTCAAAGTGGAAATGTTCTTGGCAACATTGATGCACCTAGGGTAACGCTGGAAGATGGTGCGAAATTCAAGGGTACCATTGAAATGGATCCCACAGTACCGCCTGCCCCGAACATGAGGCCTAGTAAAGTAACGGCGAATTCAGTTGATAGTGCTGAGGCCGCTAAGTCCTCTTGAACATAGCCTTAATTTTAGTTCGGAGCAATCACTTAGTCTTTGAGAATTGGTGGGCATGGACAACATGAATAAGAAGATCAATAATTCGGTAAATGACTGCTCATTCCTCAACTCTCAAATATTTGAGGAGATTTGGCGAGATTTGCCCAAAACTACTCCATTGTATGTACTCAATGTTGGATGTGCGGGGTCAGCAACCGTAGATTTTTTTGCAGAATATTGCAGCAGCCAAAAGTGTAACTTATTCTTCCCTGATCTTTATTCTGATCCCTTCTTGAGTGGATCTCAGCCTGATATTTTACCGTCCACTCTGGAAAAACTGTTTTGCTCGATGCTTAATTTGAAGCCTGGAATTACTTTAGATGTCTGTTTATTTTGGGATTTTTTTTATTTTCTCAAGAGAACATATGTAAAGGCGTTTATGCAGGCTTTAAGACCATTCCTCAAAACTTCGACTAAAGCATATTGTATTGGAAGTATGAATATCGAGAAGATGACAACTTTTAATTACGGGGTTTTAGACACGCAACACATAACACAGTCTCCTAAGCCTATAGATACTTTACCACTATTTGGACATTCTATGGGTGATTTACGGGCTGTTTTAAGTCCCCTTGCTATTAGCAAGGTCCGTTTGATGACAGATGGTCGCTCGGAATTCTTGCTTGCCGATAAGTCAGTAATTAAAGGATTTAGAGATGCTCCAATAATATAGGTAGTTTTTGAAAAGTAATCGATTATTAGTGTTTTTTATTATTGAATCATACGGAGTAATCAACTTTGTGTTACGGCAGAAACTTCTTTCGGGAAAATCATTCATTACTCAATGTAATTTGACCTTTTAACCATCGTAGATCAATTTTATGCTTACCGGACTTTAATAACTTTTTGCCTAATACTGTTCGAAGTGTGCGATAAGCGCCTCGGCGGCAGAGCATCCTGATAGAAAAGCCCCCTCGACCCGTGGTCCTGCAAAAGCGTCGCCTGCAATGATGAGAGTTGGATTACTCTGAATCAGCATAAAACGTTCTGCGTCCACATATTTGGGTTTACTGTAACGCCATCTATGTATGGCAAAATGTTTGACAGCGACTCCAAGCCACGATTTTGAGAGTTTAATTATCTTTCTGCCCACTTCATCGCTATCCTCATTGAAATGTGTTTTACTGAAGTCGGAAGAAGCGTGAATTGTGACAGATGGTATTTGGGACACTCCTTTCTTCATGTTATCGCTAATCCAGTCTATATCATCACTATTAGGAATTAATATCCCGGGGGAAATAATTTTACTTGGTCCCTCAAGTAGGGCCAACATTGCGATGCATGGATCATACGTCAACTGTTGTAATCTAAACCGTTGATCTTGACTGAGTTTTGTATTACCTCGGTCAATTATTTCCAGAGATTGTGGCACAGGCGGGGTAAGAAGGATATTATTAGCGCAGATCACACTACCGTCTTTAAAATCAACTCTCCAACGGCCTTGCTGCAAAGTTATTCTTAGTACTTGTCTTGCGGTATTTATGTTTAGCGCGCCTGCTAAGCTCCTCGCAAGCTCTTTCATGTTGGGTACTCCCCGCCATCTTTTATAATTTTCGGACCGTCCAGGATATCCTCTGAACCATAACTCTGCAGTTCCGTTAGAGACCCAGATATTTACTTGGTCGAGAAATCTTGGGTCTTTGGCGGTCATAAATTGAGCGCCATAATCAAAGCTGGCAGATTCCAGTGAACGGCTCGCAAGTCTCCCTCCAACCGATTTCCCTTTGTCCACAACTAACACCTGATATCCCTTATCAGCTAGCTTTTTACCTGCGGATAGGCCCGCTAAACCAGCGCCAATGACCAGAATATCAACCATTGAAGGCAAATTTTTTTCTTCTTGATTTATGTTAATGACGTCCTGTTAGGTAAATTTCTCAGTCGGGATTGATTTCTACATCGTTGTGAACAGTAACGTATTTGCGGCCAGTTTTTCTTCCATTTTTTCCTCCATGAAAAAGGGAGATTACAAATCTTACAAATTTTTTGTGGAAAATTCCGCTTTTTTTGCATTTTTAAATGTTCTCACGTGTAAGTACAGCAAATGTATGCCATTCATTTCTGGAAGGTTTTATTGTTTAAAGTTGAAATAGTTTTTCGGGTTTTTTGTCAAGTCGGTGAGATTGCGTGACCAAGCTTGTAAGCCAAAGAGTATAAGGTTGTGTTTGATTAAATATGATACGAATATTTTGGTCATCACGCTGCTCTCGGAATGCTCGTCTGAACGCCGGAGAATAATAAAGGGGTTTTCCCAAGTAAGCTTGCTCTTTAGAGAGCGCATGTCGGAGTTCATTAAATTCCTCTCGGCTGTCGACCAGGTTGGGGAGAATAACTAAAACTGGGCTCGCGGCCCGTTGTCTGTTGCCACGTGCACTGAAAAGTGCGTGTAGCCCAGAGATATAACTTCGCGTGGCATAAATATCGGCGTCGCTTACTGAAGTAGGGATCAGCATCATGTCACAATGATGAAGAAACGCACTATTGTTAGGTTGGTGCCCAGCTGCTCCATCAAGCACAACAAAGCGTTTTTTAAAGTTATTTAACCGTTCTTTTTCTATTTGCTTGAGAATATTTTCGTTGTTAGGAGATCCATCATCATAACGCAGTGTGGTGCCTTGTATCACCGAGAATCTTTGATCACAGAACCTTTGTAATGAATTACTGCTGGTTCCTTGTGGGTCCAAATCAATTAATTTTACACTAGCATCCCTGTGACGAGTGGCCAGTCCAAGGGCCATCAAAAGGGCCAACGTGCTTTTGCCCACGCCACCTTTTGAATTACCAAAGATGACGGTTTTGGGCCTTGCTGCTGATCTGAGTGCTTGGCCTGGGATCATATCTATTACATCAGTCTTTGCCTAAATTTAGCAGAACGATCACGTTTCCAGTATTTGGCCATCGCCCGACATGGTTGCACCTGCGTTAAATGCCTCTAAACGACTGGACACCACTGGCTGTCCAAGATCTTGATCCCAATCAGTGGTTATTTCTCCAACAAGCTTAGCGCCCTCTTCCGTTTGTAATGCGCCGTATTGAATTTTCCCTCGAATCCTACCCGACGCGCACACGGTAAGTTTTCCCGTAAGTGACAGAGTATCTTCTACAGTGCCCTCTATAGTTGCCGTCTCACCTGAAATATCTCCCTGAACGACCCCTCCTACTCCAACAATAAGATGTTTAACCGAGACTTTTCCCACAATCTTGCCATCTATTCTTGCTGTTCCGTCAATTGCAAGCGACGCTCCTTCCAAATGAGTGGCAGGACCTACATAAAATTCGAATTCTTGTTCTGTTTCTGTCATTAACAACTCCTGTATGTCTGATGTAACAGCTCCTTAAGGGTGATTAATACATCTGTCTTTACTATTTATCATATTAGCATAACAAAGATTATAAGTGCTGACTTATTAGATTTGTTAAGCAGTTGAAAATAAAAAACTATTTTAAGTTTTTTGAAGACTATAAGATGAATCATCCAGTTTGTTGAAGTAAACACTAAGATACTTATGTTATTTGCGGTTTGGAAGAAAAACTTAGGTATTTTTATGAAACGTTGCTAGATATTCATAATGCTAACTTCTCAAAATCGGTAATTTGAGTTTTGCTTAATTAATTACTCTCTCCGTTTATTATTTCGTGCAATTTATGGGATAAAAGATCATTTGCCCGCTTTGGATCTGCTTGGCCCTTAGATCGTTTCATAATCTGTCCCATTAGGCCGCCCAGCTTCTTTTTACGACGTTGAGGGTCTGCGTTGATAAAATCGGATACCATTTTAGGATTGTCAGATATTACGGAAGTTACTATCTTATTCAGAGCCTTGGTATCTGTTAGTTGTTTGAAACCTCGCTCTTTAATAATGACGTCTGTAGTTCCCTCACCTTTCCAAATAGCATCCAAGACCTGTTTTGCGATTTTTCCAGAAATAGTGTTGTCACAAATACGCCTAATTAGCACTCCCAACTCCTCTGCAGAAACAGGACTTTCTATAATTGGCAAGTTCGCAGTGTTTAAGCGACTCATTAACTCTCCAAGCGTCCAATTTGCGGCTTGGTTTGAGTTCTCTGATGTAATTGCCACAGTTTCGAAATATTCAGATATTTCTTTAGTTGCAGCGAGTAAATTAGCTTCAGATGTGCCAATACCATATTCAGCAACTAATCGAGTTGATCTTTCGTCAGGCAATTCAGGTAATTTTTTTCGGATTTTTTTAAGGTAAGATTTATTGATCGCAACTGGAAGTAAATCGGGGCACGGAAAGTATCGGTAGTCGTTGGCCTCTTCTTTACTTCGCATTGAATACCCAGTCTTTGTCTCTCCATTGTAGAGTCTGGTTTCTTGTGTTACAGATCCTCCATTTTCTAGGATGTCGATTTGCCTATCGACTTCCAATAAAATTGCCTCCTCCATAAATTTGAATGAATTGAGGTTTTTCGTTTCAGTACGTGTACCGAGCTCATTAGTACCGTTTGGTCGAACTGAAACATTCACATCAAAGCGGAGAGATCCCTCCGCCATTCGTCCATCGCAAATTCCTAATGAAGTTACGAGACTGTGCAGCTTTTTTGCGAAGATTACTGCTTCGGTTGCGCTCGATAAATCGGGCTCTGTGACTATTTCAATCAGCGGAATGCCAGCCCGATTTAGATCGATGCCAGAGAGGTCCGAATCAAAATCTCCCGAGTGCAACGATTTTCCAGCATCTTCCTCGAGGTGAGCATGATGAATTCTTATTTCCTTGATGGTTCCATCTTCCAAAACAATTGGTATTTTACCTTTACCAATAACTGGCCGCTCTAATTGCGTGGTTTGGTAACCTTTAGGAAGGTCAGGGTAAAAGTAATTTTTTCGCTCGAAAACTGATATGGTTGGGATTTCTGCATTTATAGCGAGCCCGAGCATAATTGCATGATCAACTGCCTTAGAATTAAGGACTGGGAGTGTTCCTGGCATAGCTAGATCAACAGCACATGCTTGACTATTAGGTTTTGCTCCAAAAAGAGTGCTAGCGCCGGAAAATATTTTTGTGACAGTTGAAAGTTGAACGTGGATTTCAAGACCAATTACTGTGTCCCAGCGCATCACGATGGCTCTTTTGGTGAAAGTTTATGCCAATCTGTCTCCCTTTGGATGCAGTGTGCAATGTTGAGAATACGAGTCTCTTGTAAATAGTCACCGATCAGTTGTAAGCCTACGGGATTTTGATCAACAAAACCGCATGGAATAGACATTCCTGGCAGGCCTGCTAAATTTGTTGCTATTGTGTAAATGTCTTCCAAGTACATTTTAACAGGGTCATCACTTTTCTCGCCAAACTTAAATGCGGGCGTTGGGCAAGTGGGACTCACTATAACATCAACTTTGGAGAAAGACTCTGTAAAGTCTTGCTTTATTAAATTTCGAACTTGCTGCGCTTTTCTGTAATACGCGTCATGGTACCCAGCCGAAAGACAATAAGTGCCGATTAATATTCTCCGCTGCACTTCCTCGCCGAAGCCCTCTGCTCTGCTGCGGCAATACAAGTCTTCCAGACTTTTTGGATTTTCGCAGCGATGTCCATACCTAACGCCGTCAAATCGAGCTAAGTTTGCTGATGCCTCCGCCGGTGCAATAACATAATAAGCTGGGACTGATAATTTGGTATTTGGAAGGCTAATGTCGACTAATATTGCTCCCAAATTTGTAAGTACTTTGAGCGTTTCAAAGACGGTTGCCTCAACATTGGGGTTTAGTGAGCGAGTAAAATATTCTTTTGGAATACCGATCCTGCAACCGGATATGGATCGATTGATTCCGTCTTTATAATTTTTTTCAGGCAACCTCAATGAAGTAGAATCACGATGATCAAAACTCGCCATAGCATTTAGCAATATGGCGCAGTCTTCAGCAGTTCTTGCAATTGGACCTCCTTGGTCCAAACTTGAGGCGAACGCGATCATACCCCACCTCGAGACAAGCCCATAAGTTGGTTTTAGACCGGTAACTCCGCAGAGTGCAGCAGGCTGGCGTATGGAACCACCAGTATCTGTGGCGGTTGCTGCTGGTGTCATCCGAGCAGCGACGGCTGCCGCAGATCCTCCTGATGATCCTCCTGGAACCCTCAAAATGTCCCAGGGATTTTTCACTGACCCATAAAAACTGGTTTCATTGGAGGAGCCCATTGCAAATTCGTCCATGTTGGCCTTTCCAAGCATAATTGTGCCTGCTTCATCCAAGTTTTTTACAACAGTTGCGTCGTAGGGAGGTACAAAATCGTTCAGCATTTTCGAACCGCAACTAGTTCTAACCCCATGCGTACAAAAAATATCCTTGTGCACGATTGGTATACCGCAAAGTTCATTATTATTGTCACCATTCAGTGCTCGATCAGCTTTTTTTGCGCTATCTAATGCTTTTTCTTCGGTAACAGTTATTAGAGCATTAAAAATAGGATTTAGCCTTTTAATACGATCTAAATAATGCTGAGTGAGCTCTGAAGATGAGAATTCACGTGTCTTTAATGCTTGGATTTGGGATGCTATTGACATGTCATGCATGACGAGGCCCTATTATTCAATTACTTTAGGTACCAAGTAAAGATCGTTATGGACATCTTTACTCAACTTTTGAAACGCTTTTTGATCATTTTCTTCTGTTATTTGATCTTCACGTAAAGGCTGAAAACCTTGCTGCGGATGGGCCATCGGTTCAATATTCACGGTATCAGCAGTTTGTAACTGGTTTACCAACTCAAGGACATTTTCTAACCTAGACTTAACATCGCTTATCGTATTTTCATCGATGGCTAATTTTGCCAATACTCCGAGTTGTGTTACGTCTTCCCTTTTTAATTTCATAAGTTTGCCTCGCGTGAAATTATGGATATTTATATTATAACACATCTAAAGGGTTCTATTAGACGTGAAAATTCTTTTGATAAGTTGTCAAATACAACTTTTTGTTTTCTCGTCGATCAATTGGGACGGTACTAGACGGCACTAAAAGTAGTCGGAAGACATAAAAAAATAATGTTAAACGGCACTATCGGCTTGCGCTGCAACTTTCCCGCTGTTATCTTCAATTTTGCTTAACGGAACATGTCGCCGCTGTTCATTCGTTTTTTATAGGGTTGCAAAACATGGTTTTAAAAAAAATAAGAGGTTTTTTTTCTAGCGATTTATCTATTGATTTGGGAACCGCGAATACTCTAATTTATGTTCGTGAGAAGGGTATAGTGTTGAATGAACCCTCTGTAGTAGCTATCCGACACTATTTAGGGCAGAAAATAGTTGAGGCTGTTGGTATTGATGCGAAACGAATGTTGGGAAGGACCCCCGGTAATATCACAGCCATTCGACCTTTAAAAGACGGGGTGATCGCTGACTTTCAAGTGACAGAAAAAATGTTGCAACATTTTATAAAGAAGGTGCACTCAGCTGCCATTACAAAAAGCTTCTTGCCTCCAAGTCCAAGAGTTTTAATTTGTGTACCGTGTATGGCAACCGAAGTGGAAAAACGTGCAATCAAAGAGTCTGCATTTAGCGCCGGCGCCCGTGAGGTTTTTCTTATCGAGGAGCCAATGGCAGCCGCCATCGGCGCAGGGCTCCCTGTCGAGGATGCGGTGGGCTCTATGGTTGTAGACATAGGTGGTGGTACAACAGAAATAGCGATACTTTCTTTAAATGGAGTGGTTTTCTCCGACTCTGTTAGGATTGGAGGTGATCGTTTTGATGAAGCCATAGTAAATTTTGTTCGGCGTAAATACGGAAGTGTAATTGGGGACAGCACTGCGGAACGCGTAAAGATTGAAGTAGGCACTGCTTTCTTATCTGACGATGCAAGAGAAATCGATGTCAGGGGAAGAAATTTAGCAGAGGGAGTGCCCCGCAGTTTCACTCTTGCTAGTGAAGAGATTTTAGAGTCGCTGCAGGAGCCTTTATCAGGCATTGTAACTGCTGTTAAGCGTGTGCTTGAGCAGTCGCCTCCTGAGTTAGCTTCTGATATTGCTGATACGGGTATTGTTTTGACAGGAGGAGGTTCGTTGCTACGAGATTTAGATCGGTTGCTAAGTTCTGAGACGGGCCTTCCTGTTATTCTTGCAGAGGATCCATTGACTTGCGTTGCTCGAGGCGGTGGTGAGGCATTAGATCTCATGAGCACTCACAGACTGGAGTCTCTAACGCATGAAATTTAGTATAGCTTTTTTTATTGTTTTGTGCTGAGCGCGCTTTGTTCTGGCATTTTAGATAGGTAAGACGCATTGTACTCACCTCTCCTTCGCCAAATCTTAATCCTTGCCTTGCTCTCTACAGGCTTGATGATGGTTGATCAGTCTACTGACTGGTTTAAGCCTGCAAGGGTTGTTATTGATCAACTCATGAGGCCATTATACTGGCTCACCACTATCCCAGGTAACGTGTTGGAGTGGGGTGAGGATAATTTAGTCGGAAAATCTGAGCTTATTGAAAAGAATGAGCAACTCAAGCAAGAAATAGTGATTTATCGAGGTAGGCTTCAAAGATTATCTGAGTTGGCAACTGAAAATTTACGACTAATGCAGTTGTTGAATGCCTCCGAGCTTTTGGTTGATAGAATCCTTTTGACTAAAGTGATTGGTATTTCGCCGACTATACAGCGACATACAATCACCATTGATAAGGGAGCACAAAATGGGGCTTATGTTGGTCAGCCAGTGCTCGATTCAGAAGGACTGATGGGGCAATTAATCAGGGTTTACGACCATCACAGCGTAGTACTTCTGATCACTGATGCCAGACATGCTCTTCCTGTTAAAGTTCTTCGAAATGGAGTTCGCTCGATCGCTGAGGGTAGAGCAGACTATCAGCGCTTGACACTTCGTCATGTATCGCCAACCGCTGATATAAAACTGGGCGATCAGCTTCTTAGTTCTGGGTTGGGAGGCCGATATCCGGCCGGATATCCGGTTGGGAAAGTCGTAAAGATTCAGGATATAACCGGATCTGTTTTCATGTCAGTTGAGGTTGCTCCAAGCGCACTATTAGATCGTAGTTCACATCTGCTCTTGGTGTTTACGATGGACCAGAATGGTAGATCTAAAAATAAGTTATGAGCTTTGTTACGCCAAAATTCGACCTGGTATTAGGCATATCAATTGCTATTCTTTTGCAATTGATGCCTCTGCCCATTGATTTAATGGGATACAGACCAAACTTTATTTTGGTAATGGTTTTAATGGTAACGCTGCACTTCCCAAAGCATCATTCTCTTAATATGTACGCAGTCGCTGGACTAATTACCGATGGAGTTAGTGACACCAGTTTTGGACATTTTATGTTGGTATTTGTTTTGTGCGGTGGGATAGTCAGTTTATTGAGTCGATGGACATCGTATTTTGCCTCGTTCTACAGGATATGTGTTGTCCTTTTTTTGAGTCTTTTGGGATCTTTTTTGCAAGGAGTTATTGCGAAAATGCAAGGGTTATCATCCCCATTAGAAATCATGCCAACACAAGCGTTAATAGCGGTTATGTTCTTCTACCTTTGTGATCGTTTAGTTTTAAAACGAGCGGCTTAAAAGATGGGATTGAATTTTGATTTAATACTGGCATCTGCCTCACCCAGGCGCAAGGACATTCTGGATCAAATGGGCGTCCGGTATCGAGCGGAGCCAAGCGAAATTGATGAGGATTTTATCGCTTGTGAAAAACCTTTTGATTACGTTTCGCGCTTAGCTCGAAAAAAAACGATATATGTGCAAAAACTTACAAATTCCACAAAGCCTGTTCTTGGAGCTGACACGATAGTCGTTCTCGGAGGAGAGATCTTTGGGAAGCCAAAAAATAAAGATGATGCACAGAAAATTCTCATGACTTTATCCGGGAAAAATCACAAAGTTATTACGGCCGTCGCTATAACTGATGGTAAAAGTTTAGTTCAGGATTTGTCAGTTTCTGAAGTGGTTTTTAATATAATCACGTTGCGTGATTGTAAGGAGTATTGCGAATCGGGAGAACCTTTCGGTAAAGCGGGGGCTTACGCTATTCAAGGAAAAGGTGCGTTTTTTGTTAAGGAGATTTCTGGAAGTTACAGCGGCATAGTCGGGTTGCCCATAGACATCACTTATAAGCTATTACAATTATACGAAGTGCCCACGTCTTGGACGGCTGATGGCGTAAAAGGAGTTCGAACCGTTGCGATCAATAGTGAATTCGATCTCAAATAATCAACTTTATTTTTCTACTTCGAAAAACTGTGGTGTTCATTAAAATGATTTTCTTTACATTTCTGCAAAATTTGCTTGGACGCAGTAATTCGGTAAATAAACAGTTTTTCGCGTTTGAGTCGTATCAAAGAGCTTGGATGTGCGGTGAACCACGAAAATCTTGGACGCAAACACGTCAAGATTTGTTTGTTTAAACAAAGCAACTTGCTATTCTTGTCATATGTTTAGCTTTGGGAAGACAATGATTTCTGCAAAAAAAAATTTTGGGAAATGGGTTAGTGTCATCCGCATAGCTGTAGTCTTGTTGGCTGTGTTTTTTCTTGGGTTTTTTCTTTACATCCGCGAGCTAGTTTTGAATGTTGATCAACATCGCGATTCAATAGAGACGTTTATAATTGACCGAATCGGGGCTCGATTTCACTTGGGTCCACTCTCAGCCAGTTGGACTGGGCTTTCGCCTGTAATTGAGGTAGATAACATAAGTATTGGGGACGTTAAAGCCCCGGCATTAATTTTCACTCAATGGAATGCCGATATCGATCTCGTAAAAAGTATGTGGCATAAGTCGCTTATTTGGAGAGAATTTTCAATAAATAGTATAGATGTTTCGTTTGAGGAGGATGAAAAGGGATTTTGGAAATTGAAGGGATTGTCCAAAGGCGGGGGTGATAATTTAAAGATGATCATAGAGCCAATAGTTTACAGTAAGTCTATTGATATAGATCGCCTTAATATTGTTTTAGATTTTTATTCTGGAGACACTTACCGATTTCGAGGAAACAAACTCAAATTGGAAAATGACTTGGGTCTCCATCACCTCGAGTTGTCCTTGTTGTCACAACAGAAGGAGGCTTTGGCATATCTATTAATTGAAGGCTTAGGTGACCCTTTGAACGCAAATGATTTTTCTGCCAAGGGATATTTGAACGTACACAAATTTGAAATGAGCGCACTTTTAGCACATGCCACAAAAAAGTTAATTCCCGGATTTACTAATGTTGGTGCTCACGAAAGAGTTAGGGTTGACGGAGAAATATGGTTCGATGTGAAGCCTGGAGGTAAAACCCTTGTAAAGGGGTATATCAATACGAGCAGTGAGGCCGAAAATAAAAATATGACTTATCTGCAGGGGTTTAAAACTAATTTGACTGGCTGGTATTCCCCCGGCGAAGATTGGGGAGTTCGTTTGCAAAATTTGGAAATGACTCTCCCGAACAAAAAGCTAGGGCCGTTAAACATCATTTTTGAGAAAAATATGGGCGCACGATGGCAAGATTTTAGCTTTTTCTTGGATGGAGCCGAGTTAGACACTCTATTATCTTTTTTTAAAAACCCCGTTAAAAATAAAACAACTGTAAGCACTTGGCTCAATCGGTTAAAACCCGAGGGAGAAATAATAGCACTAATGGCAGGAAAAGATTCTGGAAAGATATTTGCAGATGTTACTTTGAAAGAATTTAGTAGTGCACCTTTCAAAGGTATACCTCATATCCAAGATTTGGATGCGAAGTTGTCAATTCGTGGAGAAGATTCTGTACTGAGGATCGTTGACAGCGATGGATTTTTACTACACTTTCCCAACATTTTTGCTGATTCATTTCCGGTAATTTCTATGGAAGGCAATGTATTTAGTTCTTGGGATTCAGCTGTCGGTTCTTTCGTAATCAGCAGTGACTCATTAAGTGCTGTAATGGATGCAGGGCATATTAATTTGCAGTTTTCTACTAGATCAGAAATACACGTCGGTGATGCTATGCCAGATGTCAATATTATAGTAGATGGTACTGATATTGATACGCGATATTGGAAAAAATATTTGCCAAAAAAAGTATCACCTGAGCTAAAAAAATGGCTTCAGAGTTCTATTTTGGATACAACTTTGAAGGACTTTACTTACTCACTAAGGACATCGAACTCAAACTACTTTGAAAATAACCGGACAAATCAGATTTTGTTAAATTTAGATCACACCAACTTCAACTTCCACCCTGAGTGGTTGGCTGCTACTAATGCGCGTGGATTAGTTATGATTGATGATCGTAATGTAACTGCGGTCGTCGAGTATGCAAATCTTGGCAGTACGACTGTAACAAATGCACAAATTGAGTTCAGAGGCGATGATGATCCTCTTTCCCCTCAACTTGGTGTGGATATGCATATTAAATCGAGTATGGCGGAGGCTGTTGGGGCTATTGGAAGATCTCCATTAAAACGATTTATGGGTAGCTCATTGGATTGGCGTTATGGGGGCAGACAAAAAAGTAGTATTCAATTAAGTCTGCCCATAACAGACGGAGAAACTCCAGCCTCGCAAGGAAAATCGTCCTATAAAGTGCAGACGTCGTTTTATGATGGAATCTTAGCCATTCCCAATACTGCTTTAGAAATTTCCGAAATAAGTGGTGATTTATTTTACACATCTGATTATGGTTTTTCGGGAGAAAACCTTAGTGGAGTTTTCTGGGGTGAGCGACTTGATGCGTCGGTCTCCTCGGGACTGGAAAATCAAAAAGTTAAATTTAAAGGAATCATTCAACCGGGAAAGATCTCTAAATTAATTCCATTCGCTTGGGAAGAGTTAATATATGGCGATATTGAAGCGGATGGAGTTTTGACGATACCTCGGAAAGTTGGTCATGCAGGAACAAAATTTCGTCTAACAAGCAATTTAGATGATGTGGCAATTATCTTACCCAAACCACTTGGAAAAACTAAATCGCAGTTGAGAAACTTGGAAATTTTGTTAGATATTGATGATGGTATTGAAAAATTACGAGGTTCTATCGGAAAAGAGGGTTCCATAGAAGTAAAGTTTACTGACGGCGTTTTTGATTCTGGAGTGTTAAGTTATGGGCGAATTGCAGATCCTCCATCATCAGGAACGATGCTATTTTCTGGGTATTTTCCGCATACCTTAATAGAGAGTTGGTTTCCTTTGGCAGATTTAGTTCAAAAATCGAATTTTAAATCTGGGGCTTGGAAATCCTTATTTGACTTAAAATTTGACTCGGCCTCCTTGGCAGGTGTGACCTTTTCTGACTTGCATGCAATTGCAGAGCGGGGCGATGAAAGAATGAATATAAGTTTCGATAGTGCATGGACCTCAGGATATCTGAGCATTCCAGATGCAGAAGATCATTTTCCTAAGTTGTCTTTAAATAATTTAAATTTCGGGAGCCAGTTTTTGGAGGGAGGACTATCAAAAGGACGCCTAGATCCAAAAAATTTTCCTAATCTGGATATTAAAATAGACCAATTGATAGTGTCGAATGTAGATATAGGTCAGATTAAATTTCAGTTGCGCTCTGAGGTTTCCGGTGCTGCTTTTGGTGCTATCGAGGGTAATTTCCTGGGGTTGGAATTTGGTTTAGATGACACGCTCCCTCCTTTAGATTTTTTTTGGGGACAAGATGCAACCGGCCATTTTAGTCGATTGATAGGACCTGCTTCTTTATCAGATGTTGGGAATATCTTCAAGGCTATGCAGTTTCCACAAATCGCATCTAGTCAGTCTGGCAGATTAACTTTTAATTTAAACTGGCCAACGGAGCCTTGGAATTTTTCTCGAAAAAATATCGCAGGAGATTTTAAATTTTCGTTATCGGATGGAACTTTGTACAGGTCAAATGATGGGGCGGACGCAGCGCTTAAAATGATTAGTCTGATGAATTTTGCAAATTGGTTGCGCAGATTGCAGCTTGATTTTTCTGATGTGGTTGGACAGGATCTCGCATATGATTCGATGGATGGTCTGTTTGTTTTTGAAAATGGTACCGCTAGGTTGGATACGCCTCTAGAAATGGAGATGCCTTCAGGGCGGATGGAAATGACGGGCAACTTTGACTTGTTGGAAGAAAAAATTGATGGTCGACTGGTTGCAACTTTACCAGTGGCACCTAATTTGCCGTGGATGGGTGCTCTTGTGGGAGGATTACCGGCTGCGCTTGGAGTTTATGTTACGGGAAAGTTAGTTGAAGAACAGGTTGATCGATTATCAAGTATAAGTTACTCGGTGACTGGTCCTTGGGACAACATTGATATTCAAGTTGATCGTATTTTTGCTGCGGGATTAGGTGACGGTGGTAGTGCCAACCCACCAGAATTTGGTCAACCTTAATAGAAGGGTTAACCATATAGAAGAATTATGTAATCTAGTAATTTTTTTTTAGCTTTTGGTTTCTTTTCCTGGCACTTTGCTAGGAAAATTGATCTGAGTAAATTTTTAAGCTTTTGTCGGTCTGTATTTGGATACTCAGTAATAAACTCCTCCACAGTTATTGTGCCGCCCAATAATAATTTTTCATGCCATGAGTGTACTTCATCTAGCTTAGATTTCGGTTGAGGTCGAGAGGATACTATTTGCTTTTTTACTAAGAGTAGATCTGAATCTTCCATATTACGTAACTGTTTTCCCAAGAAACTGATCTGACGACGTTTCGCTTCTTTAGACGACATTTTTTTCGCTAAATGTACTGAGCGGCAAATGTGATCCGGTAAGTCTATTTGTTTGAGAGTTCCGTCAGAAAGACCGACGAGTGTCCTCCCTAAACTTCTAAGATGTCGCATGTCATTTTTTACACTCGTTTTACTAGGCTTTTTTAACATTATGGTTCCGTTACCCATGGCAAAAAGAGTCTGCTGACGAAAGGCCTAACTATCTTCTCCGAACTTGTCCTCTATTAACTGCTGTACTTCTACAGAAATTATTTCTTCATCAATACCATCGAACTCGAATGTCAAAGAAGTGCCAAAAGGAGCTTCCAGCATCAATAGCGAAATAATACTTTTAGCATCTGCTGATTTGTTATCTTTATAAACCTGTGCGCTGCTATTGTAGCGAGATGCTACACGAGCTAACTTCGTCGCTGCACGAGCATGTAGGCCTAATTTATTTTCAATAGTAACCGTGCATTTAATCATTATGCCGACTTCCTCGATCGTGGAAGTTCCTTATGATTAATTTGTGCATTGAAATAAATCGCCGAAAAATGCTCATATAATTTACACGAAATGTAAACTGATCGATGTTGGCCTCCGGTGCACCCAATTGCGATGGTGAGGTAACTTCGATGATTAGCTTGAAATTTACAAATCCAGTTATCTAAAAAATTTGTTATATCTAGAAGCATATCCGTGACCTCTTGTTGGGCCTGAAGAAAGGTGACTACGTCTTCGTCTAGACCTGTTTTCCCCCGGAGTGAACGCTTCCAATACGGATTTGGTAAACATCTGGTATCGAAAACGAAGTCTGCGTTGATTGGTAGCCCCTTCTTATAACCAAACGACTCAAATAGAAGAGTAATATTATTTTCCTTTTTAGGTGAAACAATATTTTTTATTAGTTTTCGAAGCTGATGAAGAGCAAGACCGGTGGTATCCACCTTGTAATCAGTGATGGTTTCCATTGGACCGAGTAATAACTCCTCTTTGTCGATAGCCTCCATTAGGCTCAAAGAACCGGTGGTAAGAGGATGTTTGCGTCTTGTTTCGCTAAAGCGTCGCATTAAATCACTATGTCGTGCCGTCAAAAATATAACTTTTATATCGATTCCGGATGCTTTTAATTCTTGAAGAATTGTTGGAATTGAAGTGTAGTCAAAGACTGGATTTCGCGCATCAATACCAACCGCTAATTTTTCTACGAACGGTAAGCAGTTCTCTCTCATTTCACAAATTAATTTTGGCAATAAAATTGCGGGTAAATTGTCTATGCAAATAAAACCGATATCTTCTAAGATATTGAGAGCAGTTGTCTTTCCTGATCCCGAGTGCCCGCTGACAACTACAACGCGCACGTTTGGACCGTTTGATCAAGCATAATAGCGGTATCAAATAATTGTCGATTATTGTTGCATTTGCGAAGTTGTTTTCGAGCTGACTCTTTATGAAAGATATGTGCGATTTTGGAGAGTGTCTCAAGGTGTTCATCATTTTTTTCATGTGGGACAATCAACGCAAAGATCAAATCCACAGGTTGATCGTCGAAAGCATCAAAGTCAATTGAAAAATTAAGTTTGATTAGGCATCCATGCACTTTTTCTAGTCCCATTACTTGACAGTGAGGGATGGCTACACCTTCCCCAATTCCGGTACTTCCAAGTCTTTCACGAGCCAACATGCTTCGAAATAGCGTAAAAGCTTGCTCTTGATCTGCGCCGAGCTTTTGAGCAATAAATTGGGAAATGTTTTCAAGAACTTTCTTCTTACTACAACCATCAAGATCGCACATTGCAAGTTCCGGAATTAATACATCTGAAATTTTCATAATTTCCGTTATCGTCCTCGAGTTTTCTCTTTGTGTTTAATTATTTGCCTATCTAGTTTGTCCGCAAGCGCATCAATAGCCGCATACAGATCTTGATGTTCAGAATTCGCAAAAAGATCTGCTCCCACCACTGAAACCGTCGCCTCAGCTTTTTGTACAAGCTTATCCACGGTAAGACCGACCACGATACGAGTTATTTGCTCATAGTGACGCTCCAGCTTGGAAAACTTTGTTTTTACGTAGTTTCTGAGAGGATCTGTTACTGTTAAATGGTGTCCACTAATTGTCAGTCTCATATTTATATCCTTTCATATTGCACTTTCGAAACGCTTCCTTTGGCTGGATGATGCGATGCCCATACTTTCCCTATATTTGGCGACGGTTCGACGAGCGACTTGAATTCCTTGTTCTTCCAGAAGGGTGGTTAATTTACTGTCACTCAAAGGCTTGGTTGCTGGCTCTGCATTGATCATGGCCTTAAGGATCGCACAAACCGCGGTTGATGAGCATTCACCGCCACCAGCGGTTCCTACATGGCTAGAAAAAAAGTACTTAAGCTCAAATACGCCTTGTGGAGTTGCTAAATATTTAGTGGTTGTTACCCTTGAAATTGTAGACTCATGGAGATCTAAACGGCTTGCTATATCAGCAAGTACCATCGGCCGCATGGCCACTGGCCCCTGATTAAGGAAATTTTGTTGTAACTCAACGATAGTTTTTGTAACCCTCATTAGCGTTTCATTCCGACTCTCAACGCTTCGAAGAAACCAGCGAGCTTCTGCAAGATTATCCTTGAGATATTGATTTTCGTTACTGGTGTCAGAACGCTTGATTAATTGACTGTAGGAATCGTTTATTCGGAGTTTTGGCATATTGGTGTCGTTAAGCCTGACCCTCCAACGTCCATCAAATTTTTCGACAAAAACATCGGGCACAATATAGTCTATGTTTTGGGAGGACAACGCGTCTCCTGGACGAGGGTTTAGACTTTTTATGAGCAACATGGCACCCGAGATTTCGTCTCGAGAACAGCCAACTTTTTTTGCTAGTCGTGTTTGATCGGTGGAGGCAATTTCTTTTAAAAATTCGGTAATAAGAAGTTTTGCTTGAACAAGGAACGGAGTATTTTCAGGAAGTTGGTTTATCTGAATGAGCAAACACTCTCTTATGTCCCTTGCAAACACTCCGGCTGGATCAAATTGCTGAAGCCTGTGTAGTACGGCGATTATTTCATCTGATTGAAGTATTTCCTCTCCGTTAGCATACCGTAAATGCTCAGTTATACTGAAAACGTCCTCGATTAGTAATCCGTTTTCATCGATTGAATCAATCAAAGCAGTAGCTACTTGTCGGTCAATATCAGAGAAGGGTGTTAGGTTTAGTTGCCAATGAAGATGGTCTCTGAGAGATTCCGTTACTTGATAGACTTGTTCTAGATCAACTTCCCCGCCACCTGAAGATCCAGAGGAGGAATTATATACGTCGTCCCAATTTGCATCTACTGGAAGTTCAGTGGATAGGTCTTCCTCCCATTGATGATCTGGTGTGTCTTGTGTGGAAGCAGCAAGTAAATTGTTTGCTTCGTCCTCTGAAAGATTGTGGTCTTGAATTGTTTCAGCATTTTCAGTGTCGGATTGACCGGTTCCACTGAGATTATCTGCTAGTGTATTTTCAGATGCGTCGATTGCTCGATCATCTTCTTCTTCCAATTCCAAAAGGGGATTATTGTATAATTGTTCTATCACTTCTTGACGCAGCTCCAAAGTAGAAAGCTGAAGGAGTCGAATCGCCTGTTGGAGTTGAGGCGTCATCGTGAGTTGCTGACTGATTTTTAATTGTAAGCCAGGTCTCATTATTTGAAAAGCCGCCTAGTTTGAACACGAGTAAGTTTAGTACTTGAGAGCTTCTTATGGCAATGCTCAATTCTGGTGGTAGCGCAAATCATAAACTAAAGTGTTCCCCGAGGTAGGTTTGGCGTACTTTATCGTCTCGAGAGACTTGATCGGGTGAGCCGTGAGCAATTACACGCCCCTCTCCCATGATAAAAGCGTTTTCGCAGATATCTAGTGTTTCTCTGACATTGTGATCCGTTATTAAAACACCGATGCCTCGTTGACTTAAATAGCGAATGATATTTTTAATATCATTCATAGAGATTGGATCTACGCCGGCAAAGGGTTCATCCAATAATATAAATTGAGGTTGCGTTGCAAGTGCACGCGCTATTTCTACTCGACGGCGCTCTCCACCGGACAGACTACCGCCTAAACTTTTCTTTAGATGCGTAATGTTGAACTCTTCCATGAGTTCTTCTAGTTGTCGCTTTTTTTCCTGTTTTGTTAGACCTCTTACTGTCTCCAAAATTGCCAAAATATTATTCTGTACATTCAATTTTCTGAAAATCGATGGTTCTTGAGGAAGATAACCCAGGCCCCTCCTTGCACGACCATGCATTGGTAAATTCCCTATGTCAGAGCCATCAATTGTAATTCGGCCTCGGTCTTGCTCAATTAGCCCTATGATCATGTAGAAGCATGTGGTTTTACCAGCACCATTTGGGCCAAGTAGACCAACTATTTCTCCTTGATTTAACCAAAGAGACACGTCCTGCACTACGGGTTTACGCGCATATGACTTAGCTAAGTTGTGTGCTTCAAGTCGTTTCATGGTATCAAATTCTGCGATTTTACGCTTTTGGGAGGAATAAAAAGTCTAATACGCTTCTGGCTGTTCTCCGCTCCTCCCGCCTTCCAAATCTCATTTCTTAAATCGTAGTTTATCGAGTCCCCAGTTATCAGAGCACCATTGCTCGAGAGAGAGGCGTTTTGACTCAGATTAATCTGTTGTTCTTGGAGTAAATACTCCACATCATTTGCGCTTCCAATTAATGCCGGCTTGATGGACATAACATCTAATTGTTCGAAACTGGCTGGCGATCCAGCACACTGAATTTTTGAAATTTGTTCTGCATTTTCCGTAATTGTCACGAGATCGGCTTTGATCGATAAGTTGCCTTGAGTTATAAGTACATTTCCTTTATACACTGTGACCCCGGTTTTTTCGTTACGTTCTGCCAAATCAGATTCAATGCTTATTGGCAACAGCGTTTGTGCTTTTATCCCACCACTGACTAAAATTAAAAAAATAGCAAGTGATTTGAAAAAACTAGCGAAAAGTTTCATAGCGAGCTTGTATGTTTTTTTTGAATTGGTAATTCCCATTCATTGGTTGCGCTGTGATCCCATTCCCAGTTAACGTAATGTTATTAGATTTGAGTGTAAAAAATGCTTCATTCTCTACCAGTCCTAAGTCAAACAAATAGGTTAACTTCTCAGTGGAAAGAGTGGAAGTTTCAATTCCAAGGGCTGATCGAAGTTGCACGTCACCAGAGAGAAAAATTTTACTTGTCTCCCTGTCAAGTACCGCACTTTTTGCTGATAACTGCACCGAACTACCTGCACTACTGGTGGTAATAAACGGTTTTTCAAAAAGTGTGCTGCCTTTTTCGACAAATAGTTCGATTTTTTGAGTGACTAATGACAAATTCCTCTGGCCATTGGTCCCAAAAATACTTGTTTTTGCTTGTCTCATGTAACTATCCGCTATTAAATTCTTGTCAGAATTAATGTGTTTTTTTTCTAGGAAGGATTCTGGGGGTGAGTCCCAGACTAGTAGGAATCCTGTAATCATTATTATTGCAGAGCTAATTATAAAAAACTGCTTTATCATCTGTATTTTTCCAGAGTATTCTGATATCTGTCTTGAGCAGCTAATAAGAGTTCGGCTACTTCTCGCACCGCACCGTTTCCGCCACTCGATTTGGTGCACCATTGGGCGATTCGCCGTGTAGCGAGGCAGGCATCTGCAACGCAAATACCGAGGCCGACATGATGAATAGCCCTTAGATCGGGAAAATCATCGCCCACAAAACATATTTGGTTGAGTTTCAGCGAGTATTTGAGACAAATTTTTTTAATATCTTCAAATTTATCTTCACTACCTTGTATGATCGTTGCCATATTTAACTCTTTTGCTCGGCGAAGAACTAATTTAGAGGTTCTCCCGGTGATGATTCCAACCATAATATTTGAAGAATTGAGCAATTTTATGCCTAGACCATCTTTGATATCGAAGGCCTTTAATTCTTCCCCAGAATTGCCATAGTATACTTTTCCATCGGTGAGCACTCCGTCAACGTCCAGTAAAACAAGCTTTACACGTTTTGCGGCCTTAACTATTTTCGATGGTACGCCGGTTAGAATTTCAGAAGAAAGGCTCATATTAATCCCGCTCTGACAAGATCATGCATGTGCAGAATTCCGCATAGGCAATTCGATTCGTCCGTAATCAATAAGGTTGTAATTGACAAGTCTTCCATTATGTTCAGGGCCTCTGCGGCAAGAACATCGCCAGAAATAGTTTTTGGATTCGCTGACATTACATCTTTGACTAGGGTGTCACCAATATTTAATCCTTGCGATGTCATTCTTCTTAAATCGCCATCTGTAAAAATTCCTACCAGGCGTTCAGAAATGTCGAATATTGCTGTTACACCAAAACCCTTCTCGGTCATCTCTAGTAGAGCTGTCTGAACACAATCATTGAAATATACTCGGGGCACCGAGGTGTTTTCATGCATTAAGTCTCGCGCCCTCAAAAGAAGTTTTCGTCCAAGTGCTCCACCGGGATGAGACATCGCAAAATCATATTCACTAAAACCGCGTGTTTCCAAAAGTGATATCGCTAATGCATCACCAAGAACGAGACTAGCGGTTGTGCTTGTCGTTGGAGCTAAATTCAGTGGACATGCTTCGCGGGCAACTTGGATACAAAGATGGACGGTCGCAGCTTTCGCAACTTCAGACTTAGGATCCCCCGTCATACTTATAATGGGTACATCCAGTCGTTTTAGTCTTGGGATAATCGTCATGATCTCTGATGTAGAGCCTGAATTAGAGATGGCAAGAACGACATCTGCCGATGTGATCATTCCTAAGTCTCCATGGCTTGCCTCGGCAGGATGTAAAAAAAAAGCAGGTGTCCCTGTGCTTGCAAGTGTTGACGCAATCTTATTAGCTATGTGCCCTGATTTGCCCATGCCGGTCACCGCTACTCGACCTTTACATTGGAGGATAATATTGCATGCATGCTCAAACTGTTTATCTATCTTTTTTCTCAATTGACTTATAGCTTCAGCAGCTAGATCAATGGTGCGAATGGCGGAGTTAGTTATTTTTTTCGATGTCATCGTTGTGTTCTTCGGGCCTCATTTTAATGAATCACTATTAGCTTTTGTAGAGGCGTGTTATCGAATAAACCGATTATATCTACACACTACCTTATAAAATTCAGTGAAGTCCATAAGATTCCATAGTAAACAATATATCCAACAAGGAACAGAGCGCCAACGCGCCTTGATATTGTTCCGGAGCCAATAATATCAGTTTCTTTCATTATCGCTTGAGCAACAAAAACAACAAGAAGAACGGTCATTAACGTCATGCTCAGGTAATCTCGCAACAAAACGTCTGAGCTCAAATCAATCGGAGATATAACGCCGGCAGCGCTCATTACAAGTAACAAATTAAAAAGGTTAGAACCAAAAACATTTCCAACGGCAATATCATGATGGCCCTTTAGTGCGCTTGCGATTGAGGCCGCCAACTCGGGAAGACTTGTACCCAACGCTATGATTGTTAATCCGATTACTAATTCACTTATGCCAAGGTATACGGCTACCTCACGCGCTCCCCAAACTGTTGTTTTGGCACTGACAAGAAGAACTGTTAGGCCACTTAAAAACCAAAAGATTGCAGTTTTAGTATCAATGTCTACGGTGTCTGTTTCGATTTCTGAAGTTGTTGTGTCATTTCCACCTTTATATTTTACCGCGGCTATTAGGAGAGGGATTGTGAGCATTGCGAGGAAAACACTTTCCATGCGTCCCAACACGCCGTCATAAAGACAGAAACCGACAATTAAAGTTACCATCAAAAGCACCGGGCTTTCCTCGCGCAGAAGGTGTTGCTTTACCGGAAGGGGTGCAATAAGTGCGGTCACGCCTAAAACGAGTCCAATATTGGCCAAATTTGAGCCTATAGCGTTACCAACGGCCAATTCGCCAGCACCATCTATTGCAGCGTTGATGGATACAACTATCTCTGGTGCCGATGTGCCAACAGAAACAATTGTTAGCCCAACTACCATTGGAGATATTCCAAGTTTTCTCGCAGCAGCCGCACTACCAACGACAAATTTATCTGCTCCCAGCACTAATCCAGTGATGCCAAGGATTAATGCTATGATGGCTATCAGTAATGTCGTCATAGGGACTCCGGGATCGGTAATTGTTTTTTTTACAAGCGATGAAATGTTATAGTTATTCTAAAGCGTTGTCATGTTGGTAAAAGGGCTTTATTAATGAAAAACTCCAAGTGAACTTACTATATATCTAAATTTATTGAGGATGATGACTTGAAGAGCGATCGGTTGACTGTAATAGCAGTAGGTGTAGCACTAATGCTGTCATCTCCCAGTTCTCTCGGAGAACTTGAAAGGTTTACTAAAGAAATTTTTCCTGAAAGATCGTTGGAGGAGACAAAAGAAGTAAATGTGAAAAACATTGAAGGACACAATAGTGACCCGTTTGATCTGATAGATAAACTAACTGTTTCTCTATTAGCAATTATCTCGAATTATAAAAATGCTGATCCTAATAACGAAGAGGTTTTTTTTGAAACAATCATGGCTCAAATGTCGCCGCATGTAGACTTTTGGCGTATGTCGCGTTCAGTTATGGGTAGCTATCGAACGGAAGCTACTGAAAAGCAGTTGTTGGAGTTCACAAATGTGTTTAGAAAAAGCATGGTGGAAACATACGGCCGCGGTCTTCTCAGCTTTAACGATGAGAAAATCATTATTATCAATCGGCGTGAGATTTCATCCGATGAGGTCAGGGTCTCAGTAAAACAAGAGATTCATAGTGCGGGAAAAGTATATCCTCTTTCTTACTCTATGAAAAAAAATGAGGATGGAGCATGGATAATCTCTAATGTTCTAATAGATGGTATAAATCTCGGTAAAACCCTCCGGAATCAATTTCGTCTGGCAGCACAAAAGAATAATGGAAATTTAGATGTTGTAATTAAAAAGTGGTTGGCTGACACTGATTGATTGTTGATGCCGGGATTAAATACTTATGTCGATTGACGAGCTGCATGCACTTTTAGAACAAGAATTCCCTGTAGCTTTTATAGATGTGAAGAACACTGGGAATCATTACTCGATAACCGTTGTGGATGATATATTTGTTGGTAAAAAACCGGTGCAAAGACAGCAATTGGTGTATTCTGCGGTACAAAAAGAAATCACCAGCGGATCCATACACGCTGTTCAAATCAAAACATATAGCAAGCAAGAGTGGCAGCGGTATATTTCTGATATGGGGTAGAGATCTCAATCTTTAGTGAGGTGCCCATAAAAAAGTCAAAAAATTTCCCTAGGCGTAATATGGAAAAATTAATTATCCAAGGTGGTACTTCACTGAAGGGGTCTCTGGAAATATCTGGCTCCAAAAATTCTTCTTTACCTATACTAGCTGGAACGCTGCTCTGTGAGGGTAAGACAACAGTAGCAAATTTACCACATCTTCAGGATGTGACGACTTCTTTAGAGTTGCTGGGTTCTCTCGGGGTAGAATTAAGTATTGATGAAAACCGTCACGTGGAGGCAGATACGCGGACAGTTCATAGTTTAGCAACACCCCCTGAGTTGGTCGGGAAGATGCGTGCTTCAATTTTGGTATTGGGCCCAATGTTGAGTCGGTTTGGGGAGGCTACAGTATCTTTCCCGGGTGGCTGCGCCATCGGCAATCGCCCAATAGACCTCCACATAGCGGGGATGGAATCTTTGGGAGCTGAAATTATAATAGAAGATGGATTTATTAAAGCCTCTCGCAAGGGTCGTTTGCGTGGGGCAACGATAATTTTGCCTTTTCCTTCAGTCGGAGCGACGGAAAACATTATCATGGCGGCCACTTTGGCTGAGGGTACAACGCGGATAAAGAATTGTGCTTTAGAACCTGAAATTATCGACCTGATTAAATGCTTGAACGCCTGGGGTGCAAATATTAGCGGTGCTGGAACATCTTCGATAGTGGTTCAGGGCGTAAAAAAAATGGATGGTGGTTTTTTTAGAGTGATGTCAGATCGTATAGAGACCGCGACTTACTTAGCTGCAGCAGCTGCCACTGGTGGGAAAATTCGAACAATGCGTGCCGACCCATCAAATATAAGCGCAGTGCTTGAAAAATTTCGAAAAACCGGAGGAGATCTGACCTTTGGGGTGGATTGGATCGAACTTGATATGCGAGGTAAACGCCCAAAGGCGGTAAATATTACGACTGGTCCTTATCCAGGCTTTCCAACCGACATGCAAGCTCAATTTACAGTCGTTAATTCTTTAGCAATAGGGATTGCACAAGTCACGGAAACAATTTTTGAAAATCGTCTAGCGCAGGTGCAAGAGCTTCGTTGCATGGGAGCTAAAATCGCTCTCAACAATAATGTGGCGGTTATCACGGGAGTTCCCAAACTCACAGGAACTCATGTTATGGCCTCCGATTTGAGGGCTTCAGCCGCATTAGTCATTGCTGGAGTCGCAGCCGAGGGGGAAACAACGATTGACGAAATTCACCATGTAGATCGTGGGTATGAGTGTTTTGAAGAGAAATTGCATCAGCTTGGTGCTAAAATCACACGCTTGCCGAGTTAAAAAAGGGGAATAGTGTTGCACACAGTGACCTTGGCCCTGACAAAGGGGCGAATATTAAAAGAATCCCTTCCCATATTGCGTGAGGCCGGTATCTGCCCAATAGAAGATATCTTTGATAGTCGCAAACTAATGTTTCTTACAAACATCCAGCACTTAAGACTATTGATATTGCGAGGAGTTGATGTGCCAACTTATGTGCAATTTGGAGCTGCTGACCTGGGAATTACCGGTAAAGACCAGCTTTTAGAGCACGGAGGGGAGGGATACTACGAGCCTCTTGATTTAAAGATTGCCAAATGCAGGCTCATGACTGCGGCGTTGCCGAGCTCAGAGGTCAAACTTGAACGGACTATTGTGGCGACAAAGTATGTTAACGTGGCTCGAAGATTTTATGCGGGATTGGGACGCCAAACAGAATTAATAAAGTTGTACGGCGCGATGGAATTAGCTCCATTGTTAGATTTGTCTGATGAAATAGTCGATATCGTAGATACTGGTAATACGCTTGCCGCACATGGGCTTGTCGCTGAAAAGCTAATTGCTAACATTAGTTCTCGTTTGATTGTCAATAAACTAGCAATGAAGGGTAATTTTACAGTGGTGAATAAAATTATTAATTCGATCAGAAATGTTGTGGGGTCTGACAATGAATCAAATTGATAAAATTAGAGTGCTCGACTCAAATGAGTCTGATTTTGACGATAAATTCCGTCAGATTTCCGCTTCGGAAATGGCCGTGAACGACTCTGTTGATAGTATCGTTGACGAAATAATTCGAGCTGTAAGAGACGATGGAGACGACGCACTCTTAAATTATACTAATCGATTTGATGGAAGAAATTGCCGAAAAGTAAGTGATCTTCTTGTTTCCTGCGATAGTCTGGAAAAAGCGAAAACGGAAGTTGATCCAAATGTTTTTGAAGCCCTCAAGTTGGCGGCAAAACGGATACAAGCTTACCATCAACGGCAAGTACAGGAATCTTGGCAGTATCGGGAAGAAGATGGGAATCTGCTCGGACAAAAAATTACTGCAATTGAACGAGTTGGCGTTTATGTGCCTGGAGGAAAGGCAAGCTATCCGTCTTCGGTGCTGATGAACGTTATTCCCGCGCGAATTGCTGGAGTCGATGAAATCGTAATGGTTGTGCCGGCGCCTAATGGAGAAATCAATCCAAGTGTGTTAGCGGCCGCTGCATTAGTCGGTGTTGACGAAGTATGGACTATAGGGGGCGCACAAGCTGTCGCCGGTCTTGCATATGGTACTCAGTCTTTGAGGAGGGTTGACAAAATAGTTGGCCCTGGAAATATATATGTTGCTTCTGCTAAGCGTAAAGTATTTGGAAAAGTTGGATTGGACATGGTTGCTGGCCCTAGCGAAATAATGATTATATGTGATGGAGGGACCAATCCAGATTGGATTGCTATGGATCTCTTTTCGCAGGCAGAGCACGATGAGAATGCTCAGGCGGTATTGCTGTCTTGGGACGATATTTTTATAAAACAGGTGCACGCAAGTGTCAAGAAGTTGCTGCCCGACATGGAGAGAAAAGAGATCATCGAAAAGTCTCTCTTCAATCGTGGAGCACTAATAAAAGTTAGAGATAGTGATGAAGCGGCGGCCCTTTGTAATCAAATGGCGCCAGAGCATCTTGAATTATCTGTTTCAGAACCCGAGGAATTACTTTTGCAAATTCGGCATGCCGGTTCTATCTTCCTCGGAAGGCACTCGGCGGAGGCGTTGGGTGATTATTGTGCCGGCCCGAATCATGTTTTACCCACTTCGGCGACAGCTAGATTTTCATCACCTCTTGGGGTATATGATTTCCAAAAGCGCAGCTCCGTAATTTCTTGTACATCAAAAGGGGCCACTTCTCTTGGACGTGTTGCGTCAACACTCGCGCGAAGTGAGTCGCTAGAGGCACATGCCCGCTCTGCAGAATATCGAATTGAAGATAAGTATTATTGAAAATTAATGGTGATGTGATGGGCGAGGGGAAAAATATATATTGGAGTAAATTTGTTAAAGATTTAGCTCCATATGAGCCCGGTGAACAACCGGGCGACGAAAATGTTGTAAAATTAAATACCAATGAAAGTCCTTTTGGACCCTCGCCTAATGTCCTTCAAGCAGTAAAAGCCGAATTGAATGATAGCATAAGGCTTTATCCTCCCCCCAACGGAGATCCTTTGAAGAGAGAGATATCAGAATATTATGGGTTGTCTGAGAAACAAGTTTTTTTGGGTAATGGATCCGATGAGGTGCTTGCCCACGCTTTCAATTGCTTTTTCCGCAAAAACAAACCGATACTGTTTCCTGAAATAACATATAGTTTTTATTCCGTCTTTTGTAAATTATATGGCATTAAAAATAAAAAAATTTCGATGTCCGAAAACTTAAAAATAAACCTCGAAAAATATGATGTTCCAAATGGAGGGATCATATTCCCTAACCCAAATGCGCCAACTGGCACGCTTTTGAGTTTAGATGATATTCGCTCTCTTTTAAAATTCAATACTGAATCTGTGGTTATCATCGATGAGGCGTATATTGATTTTGGCGGAGTAAGCGCAATTCCCCTGCTTCAGGATTATAAGAATCTTTTAATAACACATACATTATCAAAATCACGCGCCCTCGCAGGACTGAGAATTGGTTATGCGTTGGGTTCTAATGACTTAATTGATGGTATGTATCGAGTAAAAAATAGTTTTAATTCATATCCCACTAGTCGCTTACAGATTGCAGCAGCAATTGCGTCTTTTAGAGACGAAAATTATTTTCAGGATAGTGTTAAAAAAATAATAAAGGGACGAGATGATTTGACAAAAGGACTTCACGCAATAGGCTTTTATGTGGTTCCATCTTCCGGAAATTTTTTATTAGTCACTCATACAGAGTATGAAGCTGCAGATATTTGCAGGCGGCTTCGTCAATTTGGGATTTTGGTAAGACATTTCGATCAAAGCCCGATTTCAAATTATCTCCGGATATCCGTTGGTTGTGAGATGCAAAATAAGGTACTTCTCGAGGCATTGAAAAAGATATTTGTTACCCACTACTCTGAGGATACTCTAAGGATTTAATTTATCGGACTTATGCTGGGCCGAGTTCCCGCAATTGCTGTGACCGAAAAAGTAGCACCCCTTCGCCAAATTGAGAGCTTAATTGGATTGCCGGGTTGAACCTTTGAAATTTGTGTCATGCTTGTTTGTGGGTCTAACACGCTGACGCCATTGATTTCGATTACAATATCGCCAGGAAAAAGATTTAGATTGTCTGAGGGGCCGTTTACTGCGATCGCTCGGATTAAAAGACCATGTCGAAGTGGAATTTTTAACTGCCTTGCTAGCCTAGCGGTCACAGGAATTGCATCTAGCCCTAGCCACCCGCGAATAACAAACCCGTGCTTAAGTATCTCATTGAGCACATGAATTGCTGTTGAGGATGGTATTGCAAAACTAATGGAACCAGTGTTGCCAATGCTTGCGGTATTAATTCCTAGTAAGTTTCCATCGAGGTCAACCAGCGCTCCGCCTGAGTTTCCAACGCTAATTCCCGCGTCCGTTTGTAAAAAATTCTCAAAGGTATTTAATCCCAGTCCAGCTCTTCCGGTAGCGCTAATAATACCTTGGGTAACCGTTTGTCCGATGCCATGAGGGTTACCTATTGCCAGCACCACGTCCCCAACTTCAGCAGATTCCGATTTTCCTATTGAAATTGGCTGTAGATTATCGAGGTCAATCTTGAGTACCGCCAAATCTGTATCCGGATCGCTTCCAACGAGTTTTACAGGTGCGGTTCTGCCATCGTAAAGCATAGTGAGTATCTTGTCCGCGTCAGCGATAACATGATGATTCGTCAAGATGATTCCATCAGCCTTCATAATCACCCCAGACCCTAAAGAAGTTTGCGGTACTCTAGCTTGGGTGACTAGACGTCCGAAAAGGGGATGTTTGGAAAGTGGATGATCAATGCGACCCAAAGTCACTTTGCGAGTATAGATGTTGACCACAGATGGTGCTGCTCGGCTCACTGCCTGCGAGTAACTGGCATAGCCAGTTGCAAACATAATTCTATCACTGACGTTATGTGCGTGATCATCAGGATTTATTGTTATTTTGTTCTGTAAAGATGGAAAAATAATAGTTGCCACAAGAGCAATCGCTAAACCAAGCATTGCCGAGGTGGCGATTTTTTTGATCCCAGAGTCGTTCATATAAATTTTTCCCTTTTTAGTTTAAGATATTCGACTGGTTATGTCACTCGAGCATTCATAGAGTTTGCAAATGGTGCCCGCTTACTCAATTTCGCTGTTGTATTTGTTGTTATGGGCGCCCTGACTTTGGAGGGACACCATGGCAAAACCGAAGACGCGAAACTGGATCCAAAACCATGTTAAAGATCCGCACGTAAAAAATAGTAGGAGTGAAGGATACAGATCCAGAGCAAGTTATAAGCTTCTGCAAATTGATGAAAAGGATAAACTTTTAAAACCCGGCATGACTGTTGTGGATTTAGGGGCTGCTCCGGGTGGTTGGACCCAAGTGGCCTCGAGAGCGGTGGGCAGTGCGGGCCTCGTGGTGGCAGTAGATCTCTTGCCACTTAAATCAATTGCTGGTGTGCTTGCGTTGAAGGGTAACATTGCAGAAGATAGGGTTTTAAATCGGCTACAAAGTCTGATGGACATGAAGAAAGCTGACCTCATAGTGTCAGATATGGCGCCCAACTTGACGGGTTATATAGACATCGATGGCCCGAAAATAATTGACCTGGCGAATTTGGCGATGGTCGTCTGCGAGAAAATTTTAAAAAAAGAAGGATGTTTGGTTTTAAAATTGTTCCATCACGAGGAAAGTCATGGGTTTGTGCAGAGGCTTAGAACAGTGTTTAATACTTTGAGGATTAGGAAACCAGCGTCATCACGTTCGAGCTCATCGGAGTTTTACGTTGTGGCGAAGGGATATAAAGGGTGTGCGAGGTGGAGATATGAATGATTTGGCTAAAAACTTGGTTGTTTGGCTCGTTCTTGCTGCGGTACTTCTGTCTGTTTTTAACAGTTTTTCACCACCGGCATCAGATAACAGTTTGGGATATTCTGATTTCGTTGTGGACGTGCAGAATGAGCGTGTTGCCGCAGTGGTGATTGAGGGACTGATAATTGAAGGAGAGCGTAGGGACGGAACACAATTTCGAACTGTGCTCCCTACGATTGGCGATCAAGGGCTTATGGACGATTTACTCAATCATAACGTTAAAATTATCGCTCGGGAGCCAGAAGCGCCCAGCTTGATTTCACAACTTTTAGTTGCTGCATTTCCAATTCTTCTAATTCTTGGAATCTTCATGTTTTTTATGCGACAAATGCAGGGCGGCAGCGGCGGCAAAGGCGGGCCGATGAGCTTCGGAAAGAGCAAGGCAAAGTTGCTTACGGGAGATCAAATTAATACCACATTTGCTGATGTTGCTGGGGTTGACGAGGCTAAGGAGGATGTGAGTGAGCTAGTGGAATTCTTAAGCGATCCGTCAAAATTTCAACGGCTTGGCGGAAGAATTCCGAAGGGTGTACTCATGGTCGGCCCTCCCGGTACCGGCAAAACTTTACTTGCCAAAGCGATCGCTGGCGAAGCGCAGGTACCATTTTTCTCCATATCGGGGTCAGACTTCGTTGAGATGTTTGTCGGTGTTGGGGCATCACGAGTTCGAGACATGTTTGAGCAAGCTAAACGACAGGCGCCTTGCATAATCTTCATAGACGAAATAGATGCTGTTGGCCGACATCGAGGGGGTGGCTACGGAGGAGGCAACGATGAAAGAGAACAAACTCTCAACCAACTACTGGTGGAGATGGATGGATTTGAAGGCACGGAAGGGGTCATCGTTATTGCTGCGACTAACCGCCCCGACGTTTTGGATAAGGCGTTATTACGTCCAGGAAGGTTCGATCGGCAAGTTTATGTTAGCTTACCAGACATTCGAGGTCGAGAACAAATACTCCGAGTACACTCGAGAAAGGTTCCTTTAGAAGATTCAGTGGAGTTAAACGTCTTAGCTAGGGGTACTCCCGGCTTTTCCGGAGCTGACTTGGCAAATCTGGTGAATGAGGCTGCTCTGTTCGCTGCTCGGGGTGATCGGCGGCTGGTAGCGATGGCAGAGTTTGAGAAGGCTCGAGATAAGATAATGATGGGTGCAGAGCGCCGATCCATGGTGATGTCAGATAAAGAAAAAATTAATACGGCCTACCATGAGGCGGGGCATGCAATTATCGGTCGTTTAGTGCCTGAACATGACCCAGTGCATAAAGTTACTATTATTCCTCGGGGGAGAGCCTTGGGAGTAACCCAGTACTTGCCAGAGGAGGATCGTTACAGCATGAGCAAAAGACAGATCTTCGGACAGCTCTGCAGTCTTTTTGGTGGACGTATTGCTGAGGAGCTGGTGGGCGGATTTGAGGGTGTCACTACCGGAGCCCAAAACGATATTGAGCGAGCGACTCAAATGGCTCGAAACATGGTAACGAAGTGGGGATTGACTGAGAGGATGGGCCCTGTTTTGTATGGCGAAGATGAATCGCAAGCTCCCGGCGGAGGTAACACCCATTACTCAGAGGATACTTCCAGAGAAATAGATGAAGAAGTTCGGCTCATATTGGACAGTGCATACGTAAGATCTAAAGCGCTTTTAGAGGAGCATAGAGATGTGCTTGAGTCTATGAAGGACGCTTTGATCGAATATGAGACAATTGACGCTGAACAAGTGGACGACTTGATGCAACGAATTCCCGTGCGTCCACCAAAGCATTGGGACGATGATGATAAAGGTGGAATATCTGGGAACGAAGCCGAGGTCGGCAGCGATTCTTCGGACGCTATTGGCGCGGCGGTAGAGCAAGCATAGTAATTTAGCTTTGGACGCGTCGGTTCTCCCCTTAGGACATGTGCTTATTGCAAAAATGGGTGTGTGGCAAGGAAAAACGTGAGACGTAATGTGTGCAAAACACAAATAATGGGTGTTATAAACGTCACTCCCGACTCCTTTTCAGATGGTGGGAAATTTTTTAGGGGTGATCGAATAGATCTCGATAGTATACTTCGAACCGTGGATTCAATGCTGCTGGCGGGCGCGGATATAATTGATGTTGGGGGTGAGTCTACCCGTCCTGGTGCTGGGTCGGTTGGAGGAGAACAACAAGCGTTTCGCGTCTTGCCGGTATTAGAATCACTTAAGACTAACTTTGACACCATTCTATCTGTTGATACTAGTTGCCCTCAGCTTATCAGAGACGCTGCCTCCATCGGGGCCAATTTCATTAATGACGTCAGAGCTTTGCAGCAACCGGGTGCTTTGGAAGCGGCTGTTGAAGCCAAGTTACCAGTTTGCTTGACTCATATGCAGAATCAGCCTAAAAGCATGCAAGATGCACCTTTCTATATAGATGTTGTGTCTGAGGTTCTTACATTTTTGTTGGAAAGAAAGGATGCATGCTTGGCTGCAGGAATACCTCGAGATAAAATCTATATTGATCCTGGTTTCGGATTTGGAAAGACAGTAGAGCATAATGTTATGCTCTTTCGCGCAATTGATCGGTTTGTTGCCACTGGATTTCCGGTTATAGTAGGTGTGTCAAGAAAGCGGATGATTAGCGAGCTTCTTCAAAACCCATCAGAGCACAGACTAATAGGTAGTGTGGTCTTGGCTGTTTTAGCGGCTCAGCGTGGAGCGTCGATCTTACGAGTGCACGACGTAGACGAAACAGCCAAGGCGATAAAAATTCTTCAACAAATTGACTTTTAGGCCCGGCAATGAAAAAAAAATTTTTTGGAACTGACGGTATTCGTGGCCGAGTGGGCCAATATCCTGTAACAGCAGATTTTGTCCTTAAATTAGGTTGGGCAGTAGGAAGGTTATTAAATCGACCAAGCGGTTCAAAGAGACAAGTTTTGATTGGTAAAGATACTAGGGTCTCTGGATATATGTTTGAGTCTGCGTTAGAGGCCGGTTTAATCTCGGCTGGTATTGAGGTGGGGATGCTCGGTCCGATGCCTACGCCAGCTATTGCGTATTTAACTCGAGCATTGCGAGCTTCGGCTGGTATTGTGATCAGTGCGTCTCATAATCCTTACTACGATAATGGTGTCAAATTTTTCGGCGCAGATGGATATAAGTTCCCGGAAGAGATTGAGACGGAGGTAGAGCGAATTCTCGATCTAGATCAGAAGACAATGGGTTCCGATTGTCTTGGAAAGGCGTATCGTATAACCGATGCGGATGGCAGATATATTGAATTTTGTAAGGCCACATTGCCCATCGGGTGCAATCTGAATGGTCTCAAAATTGTAGTTGATTGTGCGCATGGAGCTACTTACAGCGTAGCTCCAAAGGTATTTAAAGAGCTTGGTGCCGATATAATACAGGTGGGGACTGCCCCTGATGGCTTTAATATAAATAGTGGATGTGGATCAACTGATATTGCTGCATTGCAAAATAAAGTTGTTGAAGTTAGTGCAGATTTCGGGGTAGCGCTTGACGGAGATGGTGATAGGTGTCTTATGGTAGATAATAAAGGAGTAGTGGTGGATGGTGATGAACTTCTTTACATTATAGCGTCTCACCGAGCGTCCACACCCGCTGGGTGTAGCGGAGTGGTCGGAACACAAATGACCAACGCAGGGATTGAGATTGCGCTTCGTGACAAGAGGATTCCTTTTGAACGAGTCAACGTTGGGGATAGGTATGTTGTTGAAAGACTCATTAAAAATAATTGGGATCTTGGCGGCGAGTCGTCGGGCCATATCCTATGTAGGGATATAAATACGAGTGGAGATGGTATTGTTGGGTCGTTACAAGTCATAAGAGCGCTGTCTGAAACTGGACTAACTTTATCTGAGGCAGCGAGCAATGTTTCAAAATTACCGCAGCGATTGATAAATGTCCCTTTGAAAAATGGCATCGATTTCGAGTCGAATCCGCATGTAAATCAAGTACTGAAACACGCGGAAAAGGAGTTGAATGGATATGGTCGTATTCTTCTTAGACCCTCCGGAACGGAGCCTCTAATTCGCGTGATGGTCGAAGGAGAGGGAGATCAACTGGTAGATAAATTAGCGAATCAGATTGCCGAAGTTGTGCGTCAGCAAGCAATATGACTTCATCAAGTCAACCGAGGGTTAGGTTGTTACTTTATAATCCTGAGACTAGCATTCGGATTTTCCTGAAAAAAGGTACTTTTTTAAGTGCGCTTAGACAAAGATTGAGGAGTCAAAAATATTGTTAGTTGCAGGAAATTGGAAGATGAATGGATCAATAGCTATGGCTTCTGACTTTTTAGATAGGTTTATTAACCATTGGAATGGGTCTGATCGAGTAGATGTTGGATTGTTTCCACCCTCAGTTTACGTTTCTCAATTTGAACAGTCATTACGAGGAAGCTCTATTAAAGTCGGCGGACAAAACATCGCGACTGAAATGGAAGGGGCATTCACTGGAGAGGTGAGCAGCCAAATGTTGAGGGACTTGGGTTGCCAGATGGTGTTGATAGGGCATTCGGAGCGCCGCATTAATTTCCTAGAGGACAATGATACAATAGCTGCAAAGTATCATGTTGCATGCGCTGCTGACCTTACACCTATTCTATGCGTTGGCGAAAGTTCAGACCATCGTGATTCGGGATCAACCTTCGATGTGATATCGGAGCAGATTTATTCAGTTAAGAATCTAGTAGGTGAAAACGTTTTGTGTTCAGGGGTGATAGCTTATGAACCGGTCTGGGCAATTGGTTCGGGGGTGGCAGCATCGCCAGAACAGGCCCAAGAAGTGCACTCATGCATTAGAGATTTATTAGGTCCAAAAGGAAAGCAGACACAAATTATTTACGGCGGAAGTTTAAACAGGGATAATGCGAGAGCTTTATTTGCAGAGCGAGACATTGACGGAGGTTTGGTTGGCGGTGCTTCATTGCATGCGGAGCATTTCTTGGAAATTATTAGACAGGCAGAAGATGCATGATTAGTAGTTACATATTAGTATTTCATTTTATAGTTGCAGTGGCGCTAATTGGACTTGTGCTTTTGCAACAGGGTAAAGGGGCTGAAGCGGGAGCATCATTCGGCTCAGGTGCTTCTCAAACAGTATTTGGTAGCAGCGGTAGTTGGAACTTCTTCAGTAAATCGACAGCAGTATTGGCGACTATTTTTTTCGTGACCAGTATAAGTCTGGCTGTGATTGCAAAAAATCGCTCAATAGTTGATGAATCTTTTTTTTCTGAACCTGGAGAATTATCGGTAAGCGAGAAAGAATTGTCCGATGTCCCAGAAATACAAGATGAAGAGTTGCCGGCAGATGATCTATCCGATTTGCCTCTTGAATGACAATTTGTAAAACGCCCAAGTGGTGGAATTGGTAGACACGCTATCTTGAGGGGGTAGTGGCGAAAGCCGTGCCGGTTCAAGTCCGGCCTTGGGCACCATATCATAATCTAATGTAATCCAATAAAGTCCATATATCCCTGAATTTACAGGGTTTTCAAGCCCAACTTAGCACATTATTATCCATAATAGTGACGTTACAGCTTCCCTTTTGGAGTTACTGTTACTTATTCAAAGTAATTTTGAGTCTGGTTTTAGCAAGGCCAGGCATATTTTTTGATGATGGATCTTACTAGAACTTTCCACTGCTTAAAAACTAGAAAGACCAATACAGCATACTGATCTTTCTAAATCTCTGAAAAGGTATTAATTGCTTTGGGGTATTTTTAACCACCCATGATTGAAATAATCATCCACAAAGCTATTGGTAGTGCGATAAGGTCATA
>CENJ01173692.1_pt1 | contig 39731 bp, 34 predicted proteins | sample 356161 | NCBI WGS metagenome assembly CENJ01 (sample SAMEA2619531, study PRJEB7988) | marine metagenome | biome: marine biome (ENVO:00000447); feature: surface water layer (ENVO:00002042); material: "saline water (ENVO:00002010), including plankton (ENVO:xxxxxxxx)" | depth 5 m | reverse complement strand
GGGCCCCCTCTGGATGAAGCCGGTTTCCATGGGCGCTGGGGGGATCAGGTGGCTGGCGAAACCGATCTTGCCCTCATGGCTGCCCGTGGTGGGGCCCTGGCCGACCGTCTGGCCTGGGTTTTCATTGCTGGATATCAGAGCGCTCTTCGTCATACCTTCGGGCCGATTTGTTCAGGCTGGATGGCCTATGCCGCATCCGAAGACCGAAAGCAGGTCCCCAGGCTTCCTGGCGTTTCCATTGAAAGGGCTGGATCAGATGGGCTGCTATCCGGCAATAAGACCTGGGTTGCCTGCTATCGGCACGTTGAGCAAATAATTATTAAGGTGGGGCAGGGGACTAAGGCCCAATATTTCAGCGTGCCTAGGGGTGCACCGGGGCTTACGCTGACAGGGAATACAGGTCGATTTCTGGCCGACATGGGTCAGGGGACGGCGAGCCTTCAGCAGGTGCTGGCCGGTTCTCCCCTGGACAGCGCAGAGGTCCACCAATTCAGATTGCGCGAGCCCCTCTATATCTATCTGGCCTTTTGTGCGTTTGCTGCGGTTCGGGGCAAAGGCATTGTCTCGCCGGAGCGCTGTTTAGAAACAGCCATCCCTATACAGGATCTGCTGGCTGAGCCGGTGGGTGCGGGGCTGGCGGCCGCAGATGCGGCCGTGCAGTCGCTGCTAGATCAGCTTGCCAGCGAGGCCGCCTTCCAGAGTGGGCCTGATTGGGAAGCAGATCAGCGTCTGATACGGATGTATTCACCGGGGCTGCAGTCGGGCTGACGCGCTCCCCAGGCCCAGGGTCGCGATCCTCCACAGCATTAGGAGACGACGACTCCACCATCGCAGGTAATGATATCGCCAACGGTGAACCCACAGGCGCGGGAGCTGAGGAATATGGCCAGTCCTGCGATGTCTTCTGGCGTGCCAACGCGTCCGCGCGGATTGCCTCGTCCCACAGCATCCCAATCGGTATTTTCCATGTCGCCACCTGCTCCAACGCCCGTGCTCAGCATATAGGTGGGGAAGGGGCCCGGCGCAATACCGTTCACCAAAATGTTTCGCTTGATGAGGTGGGCGGCGAGTACGCGGGTCAGATGATGGACCGCTGACTTTGAGGGCCCATAGGAAAAATTCTCAAAAACCGGGGTTTTGATGCCGTCGATGGAGCCCACGTTGACGATATGCGACGGCGTTTCGTGATTGGATTTGGCCTCAAGTAGCGGCAGTAATTTTTGCGTCAGGAAAAATACGCCTTTTACATTGGTGTCCATGACCTTATCCCAGCCAATCTCAGGGAATTCCTCTAGCGGCGCGCCCCAGGCGACGCCTGCATTATTGACCAGAATATCTAGGTGAGACTCATGCTGGCTAAAGGCTTCGACAAAGGCCTCGATGCCCTCAATTTTTGACATATCAGCGGGCAGGGAGATGCACTCACCGCCATAGTTCTCCATCAGCCTTGCGGCGGTAGCGTCGCATACGTCAGCCTTTCTTGAGCTGATGTAGACCTTGGCCCCATTCGACAGGTAGCCTGCCGCAATCATTTCGCCAATGCCCCGTGAACCTCCGGTGACAATGGCTACCTTTCCCGCTACGGAAAATAAATCCTTCATCTATGTCTCTCCTGCTGGTTGCTGCTCTCTCGTCTGGCCAAGGCCACTTAAATTGCTCATCGGATTTTTCGAAATCTGGCGGTAAGCTTGTTCTCCAGCGCGTATCATACCGAAAACAACAGGGAGAGCAGAATGAGCGAGCTCGATACCAGCAACGCAGCCTTGGTAGGGGAATGGCGCAAGCCACGGCAGATGCTTGGCGATCAGGAGTATGACGGTCATCTTTCCATTCACGATGACAAAATGGCGGAGGATCTTGGGTTTTCGGGGGCGCCTATCGAGGGTCCAACGCACTTTAGTCAGTTCGTGCCGATGCTGCATGAAGTCTTTGGTGATGTGTGGTTCGAAAGAGGCTGCATCAGCGCCCACTATCAGACCATGGTGGTTGAAGGAGAGTCCGTGCGCGCCATGGTCGGTGTTCGCGAAGAGGGCGCATCCAGCGTACGCATTGCCGCCGAAAAGGAAGACGGCAGTTCGGTGCTAATCGGCACGGCATCCATCGGACCCGATTATGGGGAAACTGAGCTAGAGACGCGCATGGCTCGACTTCGCCCCGCGGATCAGCTGGTGATCTTGAGCGATGTCGAGGTGGGCCAGCTGGGCGCTGGGAACCCCGAGTCAGCAAGCATGGGGCTGGATCAGAACATGGGCGAGATGTACCCCTTCACGCTGAACCAAAAGCTACAGAAAATTACTGAGCAGCATCCCTACTACGGCAGTGATAATCCCTGGGGTAGGCCGGTCATACCGCTAGAGATGATGAGCGTGCTCACTCAGTATACGAGCAAGAGCGCGGGGTTTCGTTCCCGGGGACCGGCGGTTGGTCTTTTTGCAGGACAGCAAATTAAGCTCATCAAGGGTCCGTTATTCGTTGACCAGGCCTTTCTTCTGGAGCGTGAGGTCATTGCCCTGAGCGAAAGCCGACGCACAGAATCCCTGTGGATGATGACCCGAGTCTATGATGCTGAAAGCAAGGCGCTGGTTGCAGAGGCCATTTTGAATTCGGCGACGCTGAAGGACTCCTATGCGCGTTACGCCGAAGACGCTGCGGCACTTGGCAAAGTGCTTGAGGGCTGACCCATGCCTAACCCTGCTCGACCCCTAACTCGTTTAGGTGGTCGGGCGCGCTGAGAACGATTTCGATCTGCCTTCTGACTCGCCCTGTCGTGTCTATGACCAAGTAGGCACGACGAACGGCTGTCCGGGTATTTTTGCGAGACCAGGGTACACGGGACCCAAAAAGCACGGGGATGCCTAAACTGTGCGGCACTGCTTCGCGGCCCTAAAAAACGCGACCTCTCCATCCCGCGCGGGGGTGAGGCTTAAGAAACATAGCCTCAAGCCCCTTCCACCAGCGCGAGGTCGTGAACGGGCCGCAGGTGCGGGCACCCACGATGGCATCCCTTTGATTCACCAACACGCTCCGTGTTTTTCTTCAAAGTGACCCGCTTTCCGCGCCGAATTGAGTGGCTTTCACGCTTCGGTTTCAGCCTGTCCCCGTGCCAGGGAATATCTGCTATAAGTACACGCCCTGGAGGTCCTCGGGCGGGTAACAGAAGGAGCAAGAATTATGTTGCAGTCGGTGCAGCTCGGTCGATCGGGATTGAGGGTTTCGTCTCTCTGTTTGGGCACCATGAACTTTGGCGTGCCTGGGCGAGGTCACCAAGGCGATTGGACGCTAACCCTTGAGGAAGCGCGGCCCATCTTTAAGGCCGCCATAGATAGCGGGCTCTTCTACTTTGACTGCGCGGACATTTATGGATTGGGTGCATCTGAGGAGGTTGTCGGCGCACTGCTACGAGAGCTGCTGCCCCGGGACGAGTACGTTTTAGCCACCAAGATTGCCATGCCCATGGGCCGCGGTGCGAACCAATGCGGGCTGTCGCGTAAGCACGTGCGCGAGGGCATCGATGCCTGTCTTCGCCGGTTGGGTCACGACTATATTGATCACCTCGTTATTCATCGCCACCCCGCCGGTATTCCGGGTTCTGCCTCGGCACCGATAGAGGAAACGCTCGAGGCCTTAAACGATGCGGTGAGAGCGGGAAAGGTTATCTATCTCGGAGCCTCTTCAATGTTCGCGTGGCAGTTCGCTGAACTGCAGCTCACCGCCGCTCAGCATGGCTGGACGCAATTCGTCTCCATGCAAAATCATTACAATCTGGTGTATCGCGAGGAAGAGCGCGAGATGAATCCCTACTGCGCGGCGACGGGCGTAGCGCTGACGCCTTGGTCACCCTTGGCTCGAGGAATACTCGCGGGTAGCTATCAGGGTGGCTTCAGCGGAGGTAGCACTCACCGATCGCAGGGGCGTGACCGGGCTCGCACGGAGTCGCTATACCAGGGCGATCATGTTTTTCCCGTTGCCGAGCGCGTAATAGAGGTTGCGGCGAAGTATGAGTGTACGCCGGCTCAAATCGCGGTGGCGTGGCTGATGGGCAAGGATGAAATTACAGCCCCCATCGTAGGCGTCTCTAAGGTTGCTCAGCTTGAGGAACTTGTCAGGGCTGCGCAAATTCAGCTGGATCCGGAAGACGTTCAATATCTTGAGGCGCTATACCGTCCGGTTGATAATCTCCTGTCTCTGGGCACATCTTGACGGCCACGGTGTCTGACTGGCCCCAGGGGACACACCGGATAGGAGGGAAGAATGCAAATCGAGGCCTGTGAGGCAAGTTTAGGGGCCGTAGTATCTGGCGTTGACCTCAACCACTTAGACAACTCGACTTGGCGCGACGTAGAGACGGCTTGGTACGAATTCGCGGTGCTTATTTTCCCTGGCCAAAACATCTCTCCGGCCCAGCATATTGCGCTCGGGGAGCGCATTGGACCCATCGAAGTTTTAGCCGGCGACCACAAATCCGTCACCCTCAGCAACCAGCGTGCCGACGGCAGCATCTTGGATGCGAGCAGTAATCACTTCCAAATTTTACGCGGCAACGAGGGGTGGCATACGGACAGCTCCTATATGCCGGTTTCGGCGCGAGCCTCCATTCTGGCTGCAGATGTAGTGCCTGACGCTGGGGGCGAGACTGAATGGGCAGATATGCGTGCCGCCTATGACAGCCTGGATGATGACCTGCAACGGCGGATAGCGAGCTTAGCCGCCTATCATTCGCTCTACCACTCTCAGGCCAAGATTGGTCATGCCGCCCCCACGGGCTCGAACTATGGATTGGGCGATCAGCCGCCTCCGCTTCGGCCCCTGGTCAAGGAGCATCCTGTTACCGGGCGCGTTTGTCTGTTTATCGGTCGTCACGCCTACGGCATCCCGGGCTTATCAGAACAGGCATCCGAGACGCTGCTGGCAACGCTGTTGGAGGCGGCCTGTCAGGCCCCTCGTGTGCTGGTCCATCGCTGGCAGGCAGGAGACGTTGTCATGTGGGATAACCGCTGCGTGCTGCACAGGGCGAGACCCTACGACTATATGCAGGCACGGGTGCTACGACACGTTCGGGTCAGCGGCGATGCCCGCACAGAAGCTGGTATCGTTGGCTGAGGCGTCTAGGCTTCAGGTCGGGCTAGGTGACCTTCTCGAGGGGTGGTAGGTTGAGCGCCTCGCGGTAGGTATTGTGATAGTGGTGGAGTGCGGGCTCATTGCGCCCGAAGATAAATTCTTTGATCACCCCGCTTTCAGCAGAACGCTGAGTGGTTTCCCCCATCAGATAATCCTCCTGCTCGATGGTGCTGGTGAAGATTTCCATGGTCGCTTCCAGGGAGGGCAGCTTTCGTTTCCCATTGTCAAAGTCATAGACGTTATCTGGGCTTGAGACATTATCGCTCTTGCTAGCTTCGTCGATGATCTCCTGGCTGAAATAGTGGCTGACGCGAGTACGGCAACGCCCGGGATTGGTGGCGTCGGGATAAATCTTGATAAGACTGGACGTATGGCCGCCGCCGGTTAGCTGGATATTGGGGAAGAGGTAGTAAATCCATCCGGTAGCAGCCTCATAGTGCCAGTCATCCTCCGGGAGCGATTTGAGCTGGTCAATGCCATGGTTGGCCCACACAAAGCGATGGTTACGACCAAACTCCTCGTAATGCAGGGCATCGCCCTGGAATAACTTACCCAGCGTATCCTTGTGCAAGCGCCCAAAGTGATAGGTTTCCCCGAAGGTGTCGTTGGCCAGCTTCCAGTTTAGTTTGTTCTCCAACAGGGACTCGCCCACATAGACCAGAGAATCAAAATTCCAGCCAGCGATTTCATCTCCCAGTTCGCCGAGCAGCGCAACGGGGTCCAGGTGGCCATCTGGCTGAGGATGAACCATCAGTAGGCCATGATGCTCAATGGCAGGCAGCTCCACCAGTCCATGACAGGACTTGTCAAAATCCCCGAAGTCGTGGGCGCGGGGAATATTGATCAACTCGCCTGAATTGGCATAGGTCCAATGATGGAACGGGCACATGAATTTGAAGCGTTTGCCGCGCCCCTCTTCGGCGAGTCGAACACCACGATGGCGACAGCTATTGACGAAAGCCCGGAATTCACCCTGCTTATCCCGGGTAGCCAAAACCGGAACCCCAAAGTCGTCCACGGTGATATAGGCGCCAGGTTCAGGTAGGGCGCCGCTGAGGCCAATAACCTGGGGGTGTTCCTTAAAAAAACGTTCCCACTCCAGCTCGGCGAGCTCCTTGTCGGCGTAGGCCTTTGCCGGGTTGCGGTACTGGACGCCTGCATCGATGTTGACCTTCTCGTCCAGCTGTCTCATCAATTCCTTGATGATCGTGATCTGTTTTTTTCTTTGCATAGCCGTTCTCGTATCTGTGACTGAGCGCAACGATTGAGTTTGGGTTCAGCTCATGACCGCCAAAAGCAGTACCCCGCCCAGTGTGCCAACGAAGGCCGCTTGTTGAAAGTGCCGGGGCGTCAGCTTCTTAAGCATTTCCAGCGGGTCTGTGCCAGTCAAGGTTTGGCGCAAAATGCCGGTCTCGATAACCGTCGCAAAGAGGATGAAACCCAGAACAGCACTGACCAAGGTGACCTGTCCGAGGCTATCAAAGGGCAGTGCCAGAACCAGCAGCAGCAACAGCGCCCAATGCATAATCCATCCGCCAAAGCTCATGCTGTGAAACTGACGTTGGTCGTTGGCCTTGAAGTCGAAATTGAAGCGAAAGAACGAAAAGCCCGTGGGCTGTATGCGCGTCGTTTGTGCTCGGGAAACCCTTGCTCCGAGGTAGTGGCCCCATTCATGAAACAGCGCGCCGAGGACATAGCCAGCAAAAATGGCGTTGGCCATGCTAACGGCTAGGGCTAGACCAATGCCCGAGATCAGGTACCAGGTGTCCGCCGCAGCCCAAATGGAAATGCTGGCTAACGCTGTCGCCAAATCCCTTGCTAAGAGCGGGAATAGGCCAGGTTGTTGCGCTGGGGCGCTGGACTGGCTTGAGGTATTACTATGCTGCATGGGTCAGGCATCCCTGTTTTTTGAAAATCTTAGGCTACCCATCGTCCAAGGTCAGCTCAGCACGACCAAGACCAAGGCTAAAGTCCCCGAAGAACTGCCCCGGTCGAAAGGGCTCCTTGGCGTAGGCACCTGTAATAACGTGCTGGCCAGGCGTGAGCGCCTGGCCAAAATCATGCAGTCGCCGGGCAAGGGTCGCCAGAGATGCATAGTGATCGTCCATATGTCCCGCACTGGCAACGGTGTCCAAAATCTGGTCGCCATCTTCGGTAGCGCATCCCAGCGTAACCTCAAGTTCCGCCAGTTCGCCGTCAAGGGTGTCCGGGGCAATGCCTTCGCCACCGACCACGCCCCAGTTTGACAGGTTGTCGGCAATGCGAAGCCCGGCTGAGGCGTCTGCAGGTAATCGTTTTTGATTGATCTCGAAGCCTGGGGCCAGAGTCGCCACTGCCGCTCTCGCGCTTTCCCGTGAGGCGTCTTGCCCCAGCCCCTGGGCCAGGGTGATAAACAGCTCATTTTCTACCCCACCGGTGAACAGGGCGCTGCGAGGTAGCCGGGCTCCGCTTGCAAAGCAGCGGCTCTTGAGGATGAAGCCAAAAGGCCTGAGCCCCGGTCCAAGGGCGTCTCGCGACGCGCCTGACGTCATGCCAATTTTCCACCCCGCAAGCTCCTCACCCTCATTCAGCCAGCGCTCGAGCAACTGCAGCTGAAGTCTCTGGCCAGCATCCGGGTCCGGGGTGGGATATTCGAATAGGGGTGCTGGGTCGGTGTCCGGATGTTGGTGGAGGTGCCAAAGAGCATCCAATAAATTTTGCATGAAAGGTCTCTCGATCTGAAAAAAAGGCTCATACGTCGGACACTCATCTTAGGGCTGGTGGTAAGGAATCACCATCTAATTGGGTGAGGTTGGCAAAAGTTTGTGCGCGGGTCGGCGATCTGCGGCCTCTCCCGATACGGTGAATCATGCCGATGATCGTGCGAGTGGCCCTAGGCCGAGACTAAGTGTGAGGACCAAGAGATGATCTATACGTTACCGGGCCGACTTATTTTTGCGGCAGCAACGCTGCTGCTGGTGTTTTGGCTTTTTTGGCGAAGCTGCCCCTGCGAGCTTGTGGCGGGTCCGGCCTTGCCGGGTCCGGTGAATACCGAGCAGATTGCGGACTGGGGCTTTGCCAACACTGCCGGGGTGTGCCAACTGGAGGTAGGTCGCTGGATACCGCTGTCAGTTAACCTGGGCTGTATGGCGGACGCTCAAGGGCACCTGTACATCAGCTGCTGGGTCTGTGAGAGGACGTACTGGTCAGCGCGGGCGCTGAGAGATCCCGATGCGCGCATCCGCATCGCTGGGCAGGTCTATCCTGTACGGCTGCGTCGCGTAACAGACCCAAACATCCTCGATCAAGCCTGGCAGGCTCGCACGGACAAAACAGGATTTGGCCGAGGGGAAACGCGACCAGACCATTGGTGGTCCTTTGTTGCGACCTCGCGTGGTTAGGCGACCCCAAAAACGCTAAGTAGGCTCGTGAAACATAGAGGTACGTCCCGCGTCCACGACTAGGTCGTGACAGTTGACGAAACGGCCCGCATCGCTAGCCAGGTATAGGGCCGCCTCGGCAATATCCCGCGCTTCTCCCGTCTTGCCTAGGGGCACGGATTTAGCCAGATTTTGCTCCAGCTTAGCCATTTTGCGGGCGTTGTCCTCGTCAGAGAGGGTGTTTGCCCTGGCGGATCCGCCCCAAAAGATAGGCGTGGCGATGGCCCCGGGAGAAATCGAGTTGACGCGGATGTTGAATGGCCCAAGCTCGATTCCCGCCATTCGCGTGTAATGCGTCACGCCTGCCTTGAGGGCTGAATAGAGTGGATCACCCTGGCGATACCTCAACCCTGCGATGCTGGAGTTGTTGATGATGCAACCTCCCCCGCTGGCCTTCATGGGCTCGATGGCGTAGCGGGTGCCGAGCACGACGCTGGAGAACAGCAGCTTGACGCCATAGTCAATGTGGGCCTGGCTCAGGGCATCAATGGGTGCCCCAACGGGACCGCCTGCGTTGTTAAATAGGATATCTAGTTTGCCCATTTCACTGCAGGTAAAGGCCACGGTGTCACGGATCGCCTCTTCGTCGGTGATATCTGCCTCGAAGTAGCGGGCCTTGTTTCCGAGTTCTGCAACCAGCGCCTGTCCTTTTTCGACTGACCGCCCGGAGATAACAACTTGGGCCCCCTCCTGAATGAATAAGGCTGCCGTGGCTGCCCCAATACCGCTGGTGCCGCCGGTGATGAGCGCCACCCGACCCTGCAATCGTCCCGTCATATCATTCCCCTTCCTGCACACTGATTTCCCTGCGGTGTAGTCGCAGAGCCGCCAGTCTACGGGTTCCGCGTGTGGCTCGGTAGTTCAAGGGTTCCTCGAGCAGCCTCTAAATCGTCATTGCATCTGCCCTAGCCCCTTGGCAGTCTGTACCGGCGAGGGGGAATGCTGGCCTGGGCATTGAGGTGCTGACTCGCAGGTTAGGAGGGTCGCGCAGAGTCAAGGGGAGAGAACCTGTGTCAGATGCAAAGCAGCTTACCAAGCAAGTGCCGGTATGGAGCAAAGTAGCCTACGGATTCGGGTCCGTCGCCTACGGCGTCAAAGACAACGGCTTTAACTATTTCTTCCTGATTTTTTACAGTCAGGTCATGGGCGTCGACGCTTACCTTGTGGCGCTCGCGCTTATGATCGCCATGGGCGTAGATGCGCTAAGCGACCCCCTGATCGGGTATTTTTCCGATAACACTCGCTCCCGCTGGGGCCGGCGGCACCCCTATATGTACTTTGCCGCGATTCCTGTTTCCATAGCCTATTACTTGATGTGGAACCCACCGGGGTCACTGGAGGGCAATGATCTTTTTCCCTTTATCGTGACCGTGGCTATTTTAGTTAGAACGCTGATCACCCTGTACGAGATTCCCAGCTCGGCTCTCGTGGCTGAGATGACCGATGACTATGATGAGCGGACGAGCATGCTCAGCTATCGATACTTTTTCGGCTGGACGGGGGGAACCATCATGAGCGCCCTTGCCCTCGCCTTTCTGCTGGTGCCCACGGAGGAGATCAAGGACGGGATGTTCAATGTGGCCGGCCACGGGCAAGTCGGGTTTGTGGCAGCCTGCGTCATCTTTACCGCCATTATATGTTCGGCTCTGGGGACACATCGCCAGATTCCAAACCTTAACCCGCCGCCCCCAAAGCGAAAGATGACGATTAAGCGCATTTACGGGGAAATTTTTGAAACCCTGGCCACAGGCTCCTTTGCGGCATTATTTGTCTCCGCTCTATTTGGTTCCATAGCCACAGGCGTTGCCGCAGGCCTCAGCTACTACATCTCTACCTTTTATTGGGAATTCACCACGCAGGAAATCGGAATTTTATCCATCACCGTGGTTTTGTCCGCGCTGATTGGGTTCTTGCTTGCCCCCATCGTTTCGCGAAAAATTGGAAAGCGAAAGGGGGCCATGGCCGTGGGCATTCTGGCCTTTACCATCAACCCCTTACCCATTGTGTTGCGCATGCTGGGGTGGATGCCAGAAAACGGGGACCCCATGCTGTTCCCCATCATATTGATCGTTAACACCCTGGATGTGGGGCTGATCGTCACCTATCAGATTTTGGCCGCGTCCATGATCGCCGATCTGGTGGAGGACAGTGAAATTCGAACGGCCAGAAGATCAGAGGGTGTGTTTTTCGCCTCGGTCACCTTTGTACGTAAAGTCGTTCAAGGATTTGGCGCCATGATGGCCGCAACCATTCTGACGCTTTCTGAATTTCCCGTGGGCGCAACGCCAGGCACAGTACCTGAGGAAGCGCTAATCACCTTTGCCCTGTACTACGTCCCTACCGTCTTTACCGTGTGGATGCTGATGATCTTTAGTATTTCTTTTTATCAGGTTGATCGCGAAAAGCATCAGCAGAATTTGGAGAGCCTGGGGCGTCGGTAATGGCGCGCGGGCGACCACGGCAGGAGGCCGCCAATCCAGAGCTTCGCGTCCCCAGGGTGGGGTGCCGAGGTCTGCAGCAGGGCCAAAAATATCCTGGCAGTCCACGAAAAGGCCCGATCATTCACGGGTTAGGCAAGGATTGGGCTTATTCGTTTAAACAGATATTCATATTTGGAGCGTAGCGTTTAGAGGGCGTTTCGCGGCCGCGCCCACGGCCCCGGTCAGAGAGGGATAAGTATGAATTTTCAGGCGGATGGTGAAACCATCCTGATCGTCTGTACCGGCAATTCTTGCCGCTCCATCATGGCCGAGGCCATGATTAATCAGCTGGCTGCTGGCCGCCTGAGCGCCTTCAGCGCCGGTAGTGCGCCCACTGGCGTTGTCCACCCAGATGCCATTCGATGCCTACAGCGCCATGGCTACGACGTTCAGCTCCCCAGAAGCAAATCCTGGGACGAATTTCGCGGCACCGCCTTTGACTACCTGGTCACCGTTTGCGATGGGGCTGCGGGGGAAGTCTGTCCCGTCATCTGCACAGAGACGAAGCGGCTGCACTGGAGTATTCCTGATCCTGCCCAGGCCCAGGGTTCTGCACAGGAGCTGGACTGCGTTTTTGACGGCGCATTGAGGCTACTCGAGGGCCATATTGAGAGCTTCTTGAGAGTCAGTTAGCCCTCTGTTTGAAAAGACGCTAATTCGGTAGCTCTGCCTGGTTGAGCTGCTGATGAAACGGATCGTCCTCAGCCTCACGGTGCCATTGATACTCGGTATAGCGAGCGACCCGGTCGGCCCTCGCCGCACCGAAAAGACGCTCAATGATAGCGAGGGCCATATCGGTGCCTGCGGAGACCCCTGAGGAGGTGACGTATTGGCCCGCGTCCACCCACCGAGCGGTGGTGATCCAATCTACTGCGTCACTTTGGTTTTTAGCCAGATCAAAGAACATTTTATTGGAGGTGGCTGAGAGACCATCTAATAGGCCCGCCCTGGCTAATAAAGCAGAACCCGAACAAACGCTCATGGTGATTTGGGTCGTCGGGCAGCGAGATTGCAAAAAGGCGATCATCGCTTGGTTGTCGAGTTCTGGAAGAGTACCGATGCCCCCTGGAACCAGGATCAGGTCAAGGTCGGGCGCATTTTCAAAGGACCACTCTGCCAGGGTAGCAGGCCCAGAATAGGCTCGGATCGGACCCTCTTGTTCCGCCACCGTGGTAATGCGGAGGTCGTCTCCCAGGCTCCCAAACATCTCCAGCGGACCGTAGACGTCCAGCATTTCAAAGTCTGGATACAAAATAGTGCCTAAGCGCATGATCGTTCTCTTTAGGAGGGCGCTCCGGCCGCCCAGGTCTTGCTTTCGCGTCGAATGAGATCTACGGCAGTCTCTAGCGCGGCCGTGCGATCACGCCAATTTTCCCCGGCGGTGGCGAGCCTAAAGGTATCGACGCCCGCATCCCGGAAAGCCCTTAATCGGGCTTTGACCATATCCTCAGTGCCGATCAGATTGGTCAGCAGCACAAGCTCTTCAGGCACCCGCTTTACGGCCTGTTCCCGTTTGCCGTCAATCCAGAGCTGCTGTACCGCCTTGGCGTCGTCTTCATAGCCCGCGCGGCAGTAGGCGTCGTTGTAGAAGTTGGTCTTGGCTGACCCCATGCCGCCAAGGGTAAAGGCCATTGCGGGCTTACGTTCTGCAATCAGGCGCTCTACATCCTCGCTAATCTCGAAGTAGCCTCCGGTCTGGATATCGATATCGTCCAGCGTGCGCCCGGCCTGGTCGGCCCCGATCTTCAGATCATCGAGAAACACCTGGCCCTGTTCGGGAAGAAAGCAGGTGCCCAGCCATCCATCTGCGATTTCGCCGGTCATTTGCAGAGACTTGGGTCCTAGGGTTGCCAGGTAGATGGGCAGATTGGGTCGCGGTGGCTGGGATAGGCGGATGGCCTTACCTTCACCCCCGGGGCGGGGTAACGTGTAGTGCGCCCCAGAAAACTGTAGTTTTTCTCCTGCCAAGGCCTGGCGCAACACCTGCACGCACTCGCGCATGCGCGATAGCGGCTTAGCGAAGGCGGCTCCGTGAAGGCCCTCGACTACCTGGGGGCCGCTTACCCCAAGGCCTAGATTAAAGCGGCCCCGGGATACGGTATCCAAACTCTGGGCGGTCATTGCGATCATAGAGGGAACGCGAGCGCTAATTTGTAGAATGCCGGTCCCCAGGCGAATGTTCTGAGTCTGCCCGGCGAGATAGGCCAGCGGCACGATGGCATCCATGCCCCATGCTTCCGCAGACCAGGCTTCATCTACGCCCATTTGATCCGCGGCCTGGGTATAGGCAACCAGTTGTTTCCAATCTTCGCCGTTGTAGTAGGCCGATCCGATTGAAATTGAAATCCGCATGTGAGCTTCTCCACCCAATGTTGGCCGCGGGTTAGGGGTGTTTCCCACAGCCCGCGTCTGTGGGTCAGAAAGGTGGGCTGGGAGGACATTGTTGTCAAGGTCCGCGCCGGGCTCCTGATGCGCGTTGTTGGGGGCTCAAAACTCCAGGCGGGTTTCGTTAAGCCGTTTGCGCCGTTTCTCGCTGGCTGTCGCCCTGACCTCGACGCGTCTGTTGGTTTGTATCCGTAAATCTTCGCCAGGCAGTAGCGGTTGGCTTTGGCCAAAGCTCCGTACCGTGAACTGCTCAGGCGACAGGGTGGTTGCTTCGGTAAGCTGGGCAGCAATTTTCTTGGCTCGTTTTTCGGCAAGATGCCGGTTGTAACCGTCTTCTCCACTGCTGTCGGTGTGGCCCTCGATGCTTACGTGAGCGTCCGGGTAGCGTTGGGTAAAGGCCGAGATCGCCTCAATTTTCATGCGGTGTTCCGGTCGAGGGTAGGACGAGTTGTGGTCGAACTCGAAGATTCGAATCAGCTCCATGGGCGTCGTTACCTCGATGTAGCAACCCTCCCTGTCAATACCCCTAGAGGGGTCCTCCGTCCTCAGGCATTGGTCGTCGGCGTCCCGAAATTTGTCATGATCGCTGTCCACCGGCTGAGATGGGGGTACAGTGCTCTCAGCCACAGGGGGCGTTGCTGACGCCACCTGAGTCGCCGACCCCAACTGAAAAGTGCGCCTCGAAAGTCGAGTTTGCCCGGGTGGAGTGAATACATGATGCAGGCCGAGCGCCAGGGTTGCATTGACAGTATTGGACTCCCGACCATCAAAGACTCTTACCTCGGTCCTGACGCTGGTATTTTTCAGCCACCGCCACTTTAGCCCAAGCCCAGCGTTGACCTGCATTTCAGTCTCTTGGCGCCCATCCGAAAAGTCGAAGGTGCCCTCACCCCCGCCCAGAGTGAAATAGGGTTGAAAGGAGTCGGTCTCTGCGAAATGCAGCAGGACGCCCGCATGCCACTGGCGCACATCCACGTCACCAAGGCCATTGCCGGTCTCGCTATTGCTCCACAGGACAAAGGTCTCTAGGGCCAGGGGGCTATTAAAGCGATATCCGATGGCGATGCCGTAGTTGCTGGCCAGGTCCAGATCACTGGCCGCGTTAAAGTCTGTGATCCCGCCCGCGTGGGGGTAAACGGTTGGGCCTTGGGGGTTATTTTGCCCTAGCGCCTCGGTGGTCAGCATGATTGCAATGAGCGACAACATTAGGCGATGCCTTGGCAAGAGTCTTCTCCCAACAGTGGTCAGGGTAAATCTATCTATGAGCCTCGAGAAAGCTATAAAGACGGTACGAGCGGCGAGTTAAAGCGGACGAGAGATCCTATTGGATTCTCATCCGCGCCGAGTACGGCCCTGGGCTAAGCCCTAGTCAGGAAGTCCCAGAACACGCTTCGCGATGATGTTCTGCTGCACTTCATTAGTCCCGCCGTAAATGGTGATCGCCCGATCGCGCAACCAACCGCGGGTCGCATCCAGCTCTTCCTCGGAGAATTCGTCGCTTTCCCAGACCAGGCCCGCAGTGCCGCGCAGCCGGGATTTTAGCTCTGAACCTGATCGAGTAAGCGAGGAGCCTACCAGCTTGAAGATAGACGTCGCCGCACCGGGTGCACCGGACGACCTGCTCTCTTCCACCACGCGCATGGTTGTTAGAGACAGGGCGCGTTCGTTCATGACCTGGGTCAGAACCTCTTCACGCGCTATCGGGTCAAGAATCCTGCCGTTTGCGGCCTCGCCCGCATACTGCTTGGCGATCTTTGCGTAGACATTGACCTTGGCTGCCTTGGGCGCGTCGTTCTTAGCCTTTTTAGGCCTGCTGCGTGCGGTGGAATTGCGTTCATACTGCAGCAGTCTTTTGCCAACGCTCCAACCCTTGTTAAGTTCGCCGATCAAGTCTTCGCGTTTGGCGATGGCGTTATCGAAAAAGGTTTCGCAGAAAGGGGAGCTGCCGGAAATCAGCTTGATCGGTTTGACGGTGACGCCGGGTTGATCCATCGGCAACAGCACGAAGCTAATGCCCTCATGCTTGGGGGCGTCGGGGTCCGTTCGAACTAGGGCAAACATCCAGTTGGCATACTGAGCGCCACTGGTCCAAACTTTTTGGCCGTTGATAAGAAACTGATCACCGTCGAGGACGGCCTTGGTCTGCAAGCTCGCCAGGTCGGACCCGGCCCCAGGTTCCGAGTAACCCTGACACCATTGGGCTTCACCGGTCACAATTTTCGGAATATGACGCTGTCGCTGTTCCTCGGTCCCAAGTTCCAGGATCGTTGGCCCGATCATCGCGAGGCCCATCCCCGTCGCCGGGGGGAGCGCTTTGATGCGTAACATCTCTTCCGAAAGCACTCGGTGTTGATCTGGGTCCAACCCGCCGCCGCCGTATTCCGTAGGCCACACAGGAGCCGTCCAGCCCCTGGCCGCTGCCCTATCTCGCCATTCTACGGCGTCATCGCTGCGATAAAGCTCGTAGGCGTCTTCAAAGTGAACGGCCCCGAGACGCATTGCTTTGGGGCAGTTGCTTTCCAGCCAGTCTCTGGCCTCTTCTCTAAACGTCGTCAAATCCATCGGTAGTTCCCCAGGACAAAGGGGGCAGTATGCTGCGCCAAAAGTTCCTTGCCAACGCTTTTTGGGTGAGGATGCATGCCCAGGCGGCCCGTAGAGCCTGGGTCCAATGAAAGTCTAATTACCCTAGTTCAGGACATTTGCTCTGGCCATAAAGGTCAGCACAGCGGCCTGCAGACGATAGATTTTATTCCGGACATGGAGGGATTCTGGAAGATAGGTCGGGGGGTCCGAGGTCAGGTTGCGAATACGCAGGCTGCAGTCTAGGTTGCGACACAGATAGTTGCCAATGTTGCGCCGGCCGTCGCTGCCCAACACCGTGGTCGTAAACAGGGCGGTCCCGCGGCCACGATAGACGTGATGACACCACGAGCACATCTGGGTTCTCGGTGGGCCTTCGGTAGCCAGGGCTCGACGCAGTCGAATGGCTTTCAACTCCATCCCTACCTCCATTACCACATAGGCGGTGTGGCCTGAGGGGTGCACCCAGCCAAGGTAATCCAGTACGCCCCAATCCACAGAGGAAAGGTCGGGCAGGCCCAACTCAGAGTGAGTCGCTGCTCGATAAAGGGATTTGATGTCTTGAGCAATCAGTGGACGCATCGTTCTTATCTGCCGGTAACAGGCTTAGTGTGCATCGACTTAGGTGTGAAGTCAGCCCAAGGTCCGAGTAGAGACAGCGTCTCCGGTATCGCCTATTCTCTAATTTTCAACTGGAGAAGAGCTATGTCTAACTTACCTGCTTCGGGGCGTCAGCTGCGTTCCTGCGTGACCGCGACGGGAGAACTACAGCTAACCCTGGTGGATGTCCCTGTTGAGGCCCCAGGAGAGGGGCAAGTTGTGGTTCGCGTTGAGGCTTCCCCAATCAACCCCTCGGACCTTGGGCTGCTGCTGGGCCTTGCAGATCTTGACACTGCGCGCTCGGTGGGCGACGACCAATCGCCAGCCATCGTAGCGGATATACCCGAGCAAATCCTTCCGCATTTGGGCGCTCGGTTTGACCAATCCATGCCCGTAGGCAACGAGGGAGGTGGCGTGGTGGTCGCAGCCGGATCGGGGGGTGCCGCCCAGGCCCTGCTGGGGAAAACCGTTGGTATTCTTGGCGGCGCCATGTACGGAGAATACCGAACGCTTTCCGTGGCTCAGTGTTTGCCCATGAATGAGGGCGTCACGCCACGAGAGAGTGCTTCTTGCTTCGTCAATCCGCTCACTGCGCTGGGCATGGTTGAGACCATGCGGCAGGAAGGGTTTAAAGCGCTCATCCATACTGCGGCAGCCTCTAATCTGGGGCAGATGCTGCAAAAAATTTGCCTGGCTGACGAGGTTCCGCTGATCAATATCGTGAGAAAGCCAGAGCAGGCCGCGCTCCTGCGTGGCATTGGGGCGGTACACGTCTGCGACAGCAGCGAGCCTAACTTTGCCCAGGATCTCAAGCAGGCCATCTTGGAAACCGGCGCCTATCTGGCCTTCGACGCCACCGGCGGCGGTACGCTGGCGAATCAAATTCTGCAGGCCATGGAGGCGGCGGCGAATGAGTCCGAGGCCGAGTACAGTCGCTATGGCTCAACGCAGCACAAGCAGGTTTATATCTATGGTGGCCTCGAACGCTCTGCGACAACGCTGACCCGAAGCTACGGGATGCAGTGGGGCGTGGGCGGGTGGCTGTTAACACCCTTCCTGCAGAAGATTGGTCGTGAACGGGCGGGTGAGCTTCGTCAGCGCGTGGCAGATGAGATTCGCACGACCTTTGCCAGCGACTACGCCAAAGAGATCTCTCTGACGGAGGCGCTGGACCTAGATATTTTGCGTGCCTATGCCCAGCAGGCGACAGGGCAGAAATATTTGATCAATCCCAGCCTCTCGTAATGCCTGGGCAGAGGGAGGCCGGCACAATCGGCTAGGGGTCGGCGCAGGCGTCCAGTGCTATCGCATGGCTGTTGCAACGTGCTGCGTGATCATAAATTTGAGAGACCGGCTGCTTAAGAAAGCCATGGACCTGAGAGCGCACGGTCTCGGGGTCGCCTACCGCTGAGGCCGGACTGACCTGCTGCAGTAAGGCGCGCTCTGTGTCGCAGAGCCGGGCGAGCAGGTCCTCTTCAGGTTGCGGCAGCGGCCCGGGTCTGCGCTGACGCAGGTTGAGAAAAGCCCTCAGTCCTGAGCTTCTCAAATAGTCCGCTTCGCTACTCGCTGCGGCGGCACACATGTTGTAGCCGATCATGACCTAGGGCGCCGATAGCTGATCAAAGGGCTCAAATTCTGATCGAGAAAGGTTGATGGCGCGCATCATGGCATCCGGCGCGAAGTGGGCGGCAAAGGCGAAAAGCAGCCCCAAAATGGCCGCTAACTGTGCGCCAAACAAACTGGAGCCGAGAAAAAAGAGAGGTACTTCTGTGCCCTGCCTAGGGATAGCCGCGACGCCTTGTTGTGCAGGGCTGGCGCTGCTCAGATAGTGCTTAAGCTCGATCATGTCCTGTGGAAATTGGTTCGGGCCGCTGTTTAGGGTTCGACGCAGGGCCTGGGTCGTTAAACCATCCGTGCCCGGGGCTCTGCCCAGTCCCAAATCAATCCGACCAGGGTACAGGGAGGCCAGGGTGCCGAACTGCTCAGCGACCATGAGGGGTGCAGGATTGGGAAGCATAATGCCTCCAGCATCCACCCGAATGCGCTAGGTGCCGCCCGCGATGTGGCGAATAGGTACGGCGGTCGCCGAGCTGCCCTCATTTATGGGCGACAAGTCTAAAACTGAGAACTCGGTCATAGATAAGGGCCGAAAAAGAGACTAGGTTGCCATATCGGATGCCTGTTCTCCTGCGGTTCCTGCTGCCGAATCCGTTATGGACACTAAGATGAGACGAGGCGTTGTGAGTTAACTAGAACGCATGCTGGCGAACTGGCCTGAAGGGGCGGCACAAACCCAGCATCGATTGAACCGGAGGGTGAGGACGTGAAACCTAATTTTTTCAGAGAACTATGGGTAAGCCTGATGCTGATGATCGGGCTAATGGGGTGTGGCCCCATGGCTACAAACACTGAAGATCAGCCCATGGCCGAAAGCACAGAGACTGTGCGTCAATTCTTGGAGCGATCCGAGCAGGAAAGCTTGGTTTTGGGTCGGGAAACCGGGGCGGCGAACTGGGTTAGGGCCACCTATCTCACGCCGGATACAGCGGTGATTGCCGCAAAGGCCGGAGAGCGAGGCCTGGCCTTTCAAAATGAGCTTTTTGAGCGGGCCATGGGTTTCCGTGATCAGCCCATGGATGCAGAAAGCGCCCGCATTATCGAGCTGATATTACGCGGCTCGTTTATGCCGGCCCCTAATGATGAGGCTCTTCGCGCAGAGCTATCGCAAGTGTCTACGGCGCTTGAAGGTCTTTACGGTGCGGGCGAGTACTGTGATCCCGATACGGGTATCTGTCGTTCGCTGCCGGAACTTGAAAACGTCCTGGCGACGTCTCGCGACTACGATGAGCAGTTACAGGCCTGGATCGGGTGGCGAACGGTTTCTGTCCCCATGCGGCCTATGTACGAGCGCTTTGTCGAGCTGAACAACATTGGCGCTAGGGATCAGGGCTACGAGGATTTAAGCCAGATTTGGAAGGGCGGCTATGATATGGATGAAGCCGACTTTGACCTGGAATCCGAACGTCTGTGGTCTCAGGTTGAACCCCTCTATGAATCCCTTCAATGTCATGTGCGCGCCAAGCTCAATGAGCAGTATGGCGATAGCCGCGTGCCCCTGGATGCTCCGATTCCTGCCCACCTGCTGGGCAACATGTGGGCGCAGACCTGGAGTAATATCTACGATCTGGTGGAACCCTATCCTGGGGTTGCATCCCTCGACGTCACGGCCAGCCTACAGTCCCAAAACTACGATGCTGTCCGAATGACTGAAATGGCAGAGGCGTTCTTCACCTCTCTCGGGCTGCCGGAACTTCCACAAAGCTTCTGGCAAAACTCCATGTTGACCAAGCCAGCGGACCGCGATGTGGTTTGCCATGCGAGTGCATGGGATTTGGATAATGGCAATGATCCGCGCATCAAGCAGTGCGTTGAGGCGAATGAAGACCAGCTCATCACGCTGCATCACGAACTCGGCCATATCTACTATTTCCTGTTGTACAAAGACCAGCGACCGTTCCTGAAGGGGGGTGCCCACGATGGCTTCCATGAAGCGGTGGGTGACACCATCGTGCTCTCGATGACGCCCGCTTACCTGCAGGCTCAGGGTCTTGTTCCGTCCGTGGCGATCAGCAAAGAGGCACTCATCAATCAACAGATGAAGCTGGCCCTGGATAGAATTGCCTTCTTACCCTTTGGCAAGCTGATGGATCACTGGCGCTGGCCAATTTTTACCGGTGAGGTTTCACCAGAGGACTTCAATGAAAGCTGGTGGGCGTTGCGCAGGGAGTATCAGGGAGTAGCCCCACCGGTCCCACGGAGTGAGGCAGACTTCGACCCTGGGGCCAAATATCACATTCCGGCCCATGTTCCCTACATGCGTTATTTCTTATCTCATGTGATGCAGTTTCAGTTCCATCAGGCGCTCTGCGATGCGTCGGGCTATGAGGGCCCATTACACGACTGTTCAATCTACGGCAGCGAGGCAGCCGGCGAGCGTCTGGGGGCAATGTTGTCCATGGGTGCTAGTCAGCCCTGGCCCAACGCCATGAGAGCCATTACCGGTCAGGAGCGTATGGATGCCCAGGCTATCCTGGCGTATTTTGCGCCGCTCTCTGACTGGCTGGCGGAGCAAAACCAGGGAAGGCAGTGTGGTTGGTAGCGTTGTGAACGTTCTCGGCTAACTGGTCCAGCGGTCTGGGATCATATTCTCCACTAACTGGGTGATGCTGAGGGCGTTGAGGGATTTTTCTTCCGCTACCGCCAGGGCGAATTTGGACACCGCATTTGAGCGGGCAAAGACGGCTGCTTGGGGATACTTCTGCTTCAGCCAGAGCGCGGTTCTGATGTTGCCATGCTCATCGCCGGTGCCCAGGATGAAGGTCGTATTGCCGCCAGACAAATCGAGCTGGTTGGACAGCCGACGCCATACGTCAGGGTGGGAAATGTCCCCAACGAAAATTGAGAGGCGGTAATTTTCGCCCAAATCCTCCTGCTCTTGGACCACCATAACGCGACGCTCTGCATCCTGGTCGATCAGGGCCACATTAGAGAGACCGGTTCCGGCATGCTTTTGCAGCTGCTCGAGTACGGATTGTCCAAATCGGCCAAATCCGGCAATGACCACGTTGTCCGCTAGGGGGCTGCTGCGAAAATGTGGAATCAGATCGTTGCGGACGAAGCCAAGGGCCGCCAGGTGATAGGTGTTGAAAATAATGCAGTGACGACCGAGCTTGGTTCTAAGGATGGTGCGCATGAAGCGTAGATTGTGGCAGTGCACGACCAGGCGAAAACGCAGGTTCGGCGCAAGACCAAGAATACGCGTGGCGGCTTCAAAAGCCTGAAAGTCATTGTCTCCGAGCAGCAAGGCGCGCTTGGCGCGGTGTAGCTGGAGCTGCTCCAAGAGGAAACCCAGGGTGAGGTCACCTACCAGCGTCAGAGCACCATATTTTTGCTGCAGCTCCTGCTCACGAATTGGGTCAAAGTGGGTGTCGACGATAATGATTCGGGTGTCCACCTTCTGCTTTCGAAGCATGCGTAGGTAGCTGATGGTGAGTTCCCCAGAGCCAAAAATGACGATGTGGTCCCTCAGGTTTCGCAGCACCCACTGTCGAGGGTTGATGATCCGAATCACGGCTTCCACGGCGGCTGAGGCCGTGAGCAGGGGCGCACCAAAATAGGTGATCCAAAGCAGGGCGCGGGCCCACACAGGACCACCTTCGGGGACGCCAATATCTAGGCCGCCGACCACAAAGAGTCCCAATATATAGTACGCCTGGACGGCTAACCCTGACGCCCCTGCTTCGGGTCGTTGGCTTGGGTTGACGCCTGCGGCAAAGGCGATGAAGCCGAGGACAAAGAGGAGTCCGACGGCGATCCAGCGCCAGCCAAGGTTGCGTCCAGTGAAAGAGTCAGATTTCATATCGCCGTGAGCTGCCAAGTGCGAGTGCATTGTATGCCGAGGCGACGGCTATGTCTGGTCTCCTCGTTCAGGCGGTGAATCAGAGGCAGGGCACGGTTGGTTATTCTTTGATAAAGCGCATAACAAAGCGCTTTGTTTGACCGCGAATGCGGGGGTCGAAGACCGGTGCCTCAAGATCGTCATCAAAGTCCTTGAGTACATGGCTGCTCGCTTCCCAGCGAAAGCCCCGCCTGGTGATGTCGGCTAGCGCGAACTCCTCGTCGATGCGATGTTTGGCCTGAACATAGGCCGTCCCGCCCCCGGGGGGTGCCAAGTGATCGATCACCGCCAGGACGCCGCCGGGCTTTAGCAGGCGATGGGCCGCCGTTAGGAGGGCATCCGGCCCCACCGACCATCCAGGCCCTCGAAAATAGGCGTCATGATAGACCCGGGCGATGAGCACCATATCCAGCTCGCCATGAGGGAGGGCGATTTGATCTACGTCCTGGACCAGAACCTCCACCCTGGGAAGCCGAGACGGACCCTGGGACGTCGGTTGGAGCCGCTGCCGCAGCAGGCGAGGATTGGGTTGGGTAGCCTGGCTGTTGTGCAGGTAGATTCGGCCCCTTGGCCCCACGCGTTGATGTAGCAGTTCACTGTAATAGCCGTCGCCCGCGAACAGATCGATAATGCGCCACCCAGGCTGGGGGTCGAAGAAATCTAAAACCTCCTTCGGGCGGCTGCCCAGGTCCCGCTGTACATCAGCAGCGCTTCGCGATCCAGGCTCGCCCTGGGCCCTCAGCAGCCCAGAAAGAAGGGCCAGAAAGGCGAGAAGGACCGTGACACGTTTGATGCGTATGAGGTCACCCATGCTCTGACCCGTGGGCTAACGCAGATGACCGTGATCGGCTTTGATGAAGTCCGCGCCACGTTCGGCAATCATGACGGTTGGGGCATTGGTATTGCCGGAGGTGATGGTAGGCATGATAGAGGCGTCGACGACCCGGAGCCCCCTAACCCCCCGCACCTGGAGTCGGTCGTTCACCACGGCCATAGGGTCATTGCCCATTTTACAGGTGCCTACCGGATGAAAGATGGTGGTGCCCAGGTCGCCCGCGGCTGAGGCTAAGTCGTCATCACTGGTAATCTCCTGCCCTGGCTTGAGTTCCTTGGGCTTGAAGGGTGCTAGGGCGTCTGCCTGCATGATTCTGCGCGTGAATTTTAGGCCCGCAACGGCGACCCGAACGTCTTCTTCAGTACTGAGATAGTTCGGGGCAATTGCGGGTGCCGCCATCGGGTCGGGACTGCGAAGGCTAACGCTGCCCCGACTGGACGGCCTTAGGTTACAAACGGAGGGCGTAATTGCATTGTAGCGGTGCAGCGGGGAGCCGAATTTATCTAAGGATAGTGGTTGAACGTGCCACTCGATGTTGGCAGAGGCTTGGGTGTCGTCACTTTTCGCGAAAGCACCGAGTTGGGAGGGGGGCATGGTCATTGGCCCAGTTTTTTTCAGCAGGTACTCCAGGCCCATGGCGGCCATGCCCCAGGGGGTTCTGGCACGCTGGTTGAGCGTGACCGTATTTTCGACCTGATAAATGGTTCTTATCTGCAGATGATCCTGGAGATTGTTACCGACCCCCGGCAACGCGACGAGGGTTTTAATGCTGTGCTGCGTCAGCAGCTCAGGGTCTCCAATGCCGGATAGCTGCAGCATATGAGGCGAGCCGATGGCACCCGCAGCCATAATGACTTCGTTCTTGGCCTTGAACGCTTGAGATCGGCCCTCGACTAAGGCGCTCACGCCTTCCGCGACCGGCTCCCCACCTGCGTTGCTCAGGCTAAGGCTCGTGACCTGAGCCTCAGAGAGGATGGTTAGATTGGGGCGGTTGGCCACAGGGTCCAAGAAGGCTCTGGCACCGCTCCAGCGCCGGCCACCTCGCTGGTTCATCTGAAAGTAGGCATTGCCGAAATTATCCCCTCGATTGAACTCATCGATCTTAGGGATGCCGCACTCAGCTGCGGCGTCGCGCCAAACGTCAAGAATCTCCCAGTTCACCCGCCGTTCTTCCACTCGAAGCTCGCCGCCGCTGCCGTGGAAGTCGTCGGACCCGTGTTGATAGTCCTCAGATCGCCGGAAGATGGGCAAGACGTCCTCCCAGCCCCAGCCTTGATTGCCCAGTGAAGCCCAATGATCGTAGTCGCTGCGTTGACCGCGCATATAGATCATGGCGTTGATAGAGGAGCTACCGCCTATGACCTTGCCTCGGGCGTATCCAATACTGCGGCCGTTAAGCCCAGGGTCCTGTTCCGTTTGGAAACACCAATCTGTGCGCGGGTTCCCGATGGTGTATAGGTAGCCCACAGGGATATCAATCCAAAAGTAGTTGTCCTGCTTGCCCGCCTCTAGCAGAAGAACACGCTTGCTGGCATCTGCGGACAGGCGATTGGCGAGTACACAGCCCGCGGTCCCGGCGCCCACGATGATGTAATCGAAGGTATTCAAAGTCAGTCGAGGATGACTGGTCAGCTATGCTGCAGCGCCGGACAGGACAGAATATTTCAACCTTTGATAGCGCTCCGGTGGGCGTAGGCCAAGTTCAGACCTGACCTTGCCAATGGGCTGGGCCAACTTCGCCTCCCAGTCTTGGCCGGGTAGCCACGCTGCTCGACGACCATCTCTGTAGGCCCGAAAGGCCGCGCTGAAAACGCCGCTACCGTAGCGCTGGGAAAGCTTGAAGCAGCCTATAAGACAGATAAAGCCAACACCTCGGTTCTTTGTCTGTGCATAGGTGAAGGCCAGAAGACAGGCTTCCCCCAGCTCATCACGGCCATAGTCGCTAAGGGTATGCCAGAGGTCGTGCATATCGCGCTGCCGGGCTCCGAAGCGAGCCAAGTCGTCGGGCAGCGCGGAAAGATTGGCTTCTTTGTCGCTGGCGGCGACCAGACCATCGGCGGAGATATTTTCCCGTTCAACGAAGGCGAGGTAGTGCCTGCCCAGGGTATGTTCTGGCAGGCTGCGTAAGGCGTCGCGGTCCAGCAGCGTCGAGAGTAGATCACGTCGCTCTTGCAAAATGCGCTGGCCCATAGGCAGGGTCTTGAAGCGTTCAAAACCCTTTTCCAGCGCTCTGCCAGAGAGTGCGCGGATAATGGTGAAGACTTCTTCGGTTTGTTCAGGGTTGCGCAATAAGCGCCGCATGGCGTTTAGGGCAAGCAAGGGCTTTATCCGCTGTTTCATGGAGAACGTCCTCAAATGGTGCCCCCGATGCTACGGCCCGTCAGCGCCAAGTCAAGTGGGCGAGCAGTGGAGGTTAGCTTTTCATGCCGGTTTCTTGGATATAGTCCCAATGCCAACCCTGCTCGCCCCGTCGCACTAGGGCTAGGGCGCTGCGTAGATTGCTTCGTTGAGAGGCCTCCGCCCCCTGCTGTAGCTCCTGGTAGGCGACAACACCAAGATCTTTTTCTGCGTGAAGAACCCGTATCTCGGTGGCAGAGGCCACAAAGTCCCCGTTGTTGCGTTTGCTGGACGCCAGCTCTTCCAAAAATGCTCTGCCGCTGAGCTGAGCACCACTGGGATAGATTAACGTCATGTTGTCAGGACAGGCGTTAACCAGAGCGTTCCAGGTGGCCTCGCCTTCATCGGCACCACTAAACCATCGAGTCAGGTCATGGTGAAAGTTGCTGACGAAGGTGGCGATGGCCTGAGCAGATTGGGCTTGAGTGGCTGTCATGAGCATGCTCCGTTTCGGAGGCTTCAGTATTTCGATGGACCCTCGCCACATGCCAACGGTTCAGGACAGGCGGCGGTGTTCAGCGACTAAGGACACCTGCGGTTTTGGTTGAACCAGGGTCACGAGGGTTGTTAGGGTTCTGCCACCGAGAAGAGGGGAATGTGATGAAGCTATATGTCGTGCCTGCCGCACCGAATCCGACAAAGGTAATGCTCTACGTCGCTGAACGAGAGGCGTTGGGTGCCACGATGAACATTGAGCAGGTCAGGGTAAACACCCTAAAGGGAGAACAGAATGCGCCCGAACACCTGGCGAGAAACCCGTTTGGGGCAATCCCAGTGCTGGAGTTTGAGGACGGGCGCTATCTGATCGAATCTCTGAGCATTATTTATCATCTGGAGGCTCTGTTCCCTGAGGACAACCTGCAGGGAACCGATCTGCTCGAGGCTGCGTTGATGAGGGACATGGAGCGGGTGATTGAGTTGCGGCTGGCGAACCCGCTGGGGCGTTATGTCCATGCCGTCAATTCCCCTCTTGGCCTCAAGCCAGACCCAGAGGAAGCCGCCAAGATTGAGGCCGGTCTGCCGCGTGCCCTGGACTACGTCGAGACGCTGCTCGCTGACGGCAGGGACCTGCTAGCGGGTCATCGTGTTTCCGTGGCGGATTGTACCCTCCAGTCTGCGCTTCAATTCGCGCGATTTGGCAAGGTGGATGTGCTAGGCGATCACCCCGGCATTCGCGCCTGGGATGATCGCTATCGAGCACGGTCGGCTGCTCAGGCGGTACTGAAGTTCTAGGAAGCTCGGGTCGCCAGACGCTCGTTCATCAGTTCGGTATCGTAAAGATCACCGCGCATGGTCCGGGCGCCAACGAAGTAGTGCGCTGCGGCCCACAAATTCACCATCACCGCTAGGCACAGCGCGTAGCGAAGCGACATGAGCCCATAGGTTGGTTCAAGCAAATCACTGGCAATGCCTACGAAATAAGGCCCAAGCCCCATGCCAATCAGATTGAGCACAAAGAGCAAAATAGCGGAGGCAACGGCGCGCATGCGAAGGGAGACGAGCGCCTGGGTCATGGCAAAAGAGGGCCCAAGGTACATGCTTCCCAAAATCTGGATCACCCCTAGGCTCGCGATGACAGCCCAGAGCCCACCATAGAGATAGGTGGTGAGCTGGAAGGGCACCATGATCAGCGTTGCCAAACCGGGCAGCCAGAAATACCAGCGCTTATCTCCGGTTCTGCGGGACAGCAGGTCGCTTAGGTAGCCGCCGCCAAAGGTGCCAATGGCGCCAATACCGGATACCAGGGCGAGTACCAATCCAACCTCTGTAGCGCTCATTTCATGAATACGGATGAAGAAGGGGGCGTTCCAGGTTAGGGTGCCATAGCTTACAAAGGCATGCAGGCCTGCCGCAAAGGCAAGATGCCTAAAGGAGGTCTTAGCCCAGAGGAATTTTAAGACCTCCTGAACCTGAGGGGCTTCACCTTGATCAGGTTCGGGGGGCTTTTCAGTCTGGGCTGCGGACTGAATACGCTTTGGATCAGACATGCCCCGAGGCGGCTCACGCAGGGTAAACCAGATCACGCAGGCGACCAGAATACCCGGCAGGCCCACTAAGAAAAAAGTGGTCCGCCAACCCAGGGTATCGGCACCCCACCCGCCTACAGCATTGCCGATCATGGTGCCAAAGGGAATGCCAAGGGCATAGATTGAGAGTGCCGTGGCTCGGGTTTCGATGGGAAAATAGTCCGATATCAGAGAATGACTCGGCGGACTGGCACCGGCTTCACCGACCCCAACCCCAATACGTGCGAGCAATAGCGTGATGAAGTTGGTTGCTAGACCGCAAAGAGCGGTCATGGCGCTCCAAATAATCATGGATATGGCTAGGATTTTGACCCGATTCCGGCGATCGGCGAGGGCGGCAATGGGAATCCCTAAGAAGGTGTAGAAAAGGGCGAAGGCCAGGCCGCCAAGCAGCCCAAGCTGTGTATCGCTCAGCGCCAGCTCAAGCTTGATGGGCTCTAGCAAGATCGACAATATGGATCTGTCTACAAAGTTGACCACATAGCCAACAAACAGCAGGCCTAACGCATAGTTGCGGTATCCTGATCCGGTTTCAGACTCAGACACGCCTATCTCCCCTTGTTTTTGTCTTCGTCCCTGTTCTTGGCCTACCGCTTCGCGGCAGCGCGTTAGCGACGAACCCGACGCTTCAGCCGGTCGAGTTTTTCTTTCCAAAACTGAAAGGCCTCTGGGTCCCCGCCTCGGTCCGGATGAAGCTGTTGGCACATGCGTCGCGCCTCCATGATCTCCGCGACTGGAATAACAAGCTTCAGGCCTAGAAGCTCGATCTCTGCAGGGCTTAGAGTTTTAACCGGTTCAGCTGCCTCCGGCGGTCGATAAAAACCGCGCCAATTGCCGGAGCCCTTAGCGGCATAGGAAACCGGTCCGGATAGGCCCAGCTTCCACGGGTGGTTCTTTGCCGGACGTCGACTCTTCCTGGATCCAGTACTCCCAGAGCCGGAACTTTTCGATCCTGAATTATCGCTTTTCGCCATGGCACCCATCGAACTGATTACGAGTCCAGTCTACTGCTGCGGAGGGGAGGCTCAAGGATTGTTATCGCTAAATTGCTAAAAGGTCCTGAAAAGTGCTCCGGCAGCCTATTTTTTCCCTGAATTTGCCTTGGCAGCGGCCGCTCGAGCTAGGCGGACCTTTTCATGGGTCTGGTTGAACAGCGTCTCGCGCCTACGCTGATTTTCAGCTTCAGTGCGTTCTTGCTTGCCGAGTTCCGCGCCGACCTTCCTCCCCACCTCCACGGCTTCTCTTGACCCCACCAGGTCGATCCAGCGCTTCAGGTCAGGGAACGTCGTCCACATATTCTCATTGTTGATTCTCTTGAGTAAAAAAGCCCAGGGCCAGGTGATGATGTCTGCGATGCTGTAGGCCTCACCCGCAAGGTAGGTATTCACCGAGAGCTGTGCATCCATAACGCCCGCTAGGCGATCAACCTCTCCGCTAAAGCGGTTAACGGCATAGGTTAGGTGCTCGGGGTTGTCGGCGATGTTTCGAGCATAGTTCTTGAAGTGATTGGCATTGCCCATCATGGGGCCGAGATTCGCCATCTGCCAATGCACCCACTGTAAAACCTGGTATCGCTGTGGCCCCTGGGAGGGCAGGAAGCGCCCACTTTTATCGGCCAAGTATTCTAGGATGGCGCCGGATTCAAATAGGCCCAGGGGGGCTCCGCCCCCCAAGGGCGCATGATCGATGATGGCCGGCATGCGGTTATTAGGGCTGACGCGGAGAAAGTCCTCGGTAAACTGATCGCCGGCGCCAATGTCGATGGGGACGATGCGGTAATCCAGGCCGCATTCTTCCAGCATGATGGTCACCTTCCAGCCATTTGGCGTCGGCCAATAAAGACAGTCAATCATCTCAGTTCTCCTGGGTTCCGCCGGTCGATAATGCACGCATTTCTGAGGGGGTGGTAGCCGAGCCGTCGGGTGCGCCCGGCGCGCTGATCCGTGAGGGGCTCTCTCGCCAGCCATAGCGGATAGCCTTCGCCTCGATCCAGGTGGCCGCTACCGGCCCTGTATATAGTCGCCATGCTTCGCTAGGGGAAACCCGGAAAGCAATGCTGGCGGAGACCTCGCTAGAAAGCGTGGCCTGGCCCTGTCGCCAGGCAATCAGCGGGGCGGGGGTCAGCGGCAGCTCTCCCTGGACCAGGTAGCGCGATCTGAGTTCGGCCTCGGGCAGCGCGCCCAGGTCCCCGGCTGCAATAAAGGTGTCCAAGGCGATTCGGAGTTGCTGGAGATTCTGTTCCTGTTCGAGGGTCAATTGCCCGTGCTGGAGAAGATCATGAATCTCCCAGGGGTCCTGCTCTAGGTCGAACAGACGCTCCGGCGGTACGGGCTGGAACCAGCTTTCCTGCACCGTATTTAGAGCGCCCTCCTCATAAGCCTGACGCCAGGCGCGCACCATATCTAGGTTATCGCGATAGGCCAGGCGGTGCCCGCCAGGCACCTGAGGATAAAAGCTGCGAATAAGCTTGTAGCGGTGGTTGCGAGCAGCCCGCTGTCGATCCACTACTTCATCAATGCGATCTCGAGAAGCAAAGATAAAGCGCCTGTTGGGCTGATCATTGGATAGGAAATTTCGGCCTTTGAGAGTGTTCGGCGGCGTGATGCCGGCAAGGTTCAGTATCGTTGGGGCAAGGTCCACGAAGCTGATCAGAGACTCAGAGGCTGCCCCGGCCTGGGGGATGTCGAACTGGGGTCGGAGCGCTGGTGGAATGTACACCACCATGGGGACATGAATGCCGCTATCAAATAGCTCGCGCTTTGCCCTGGGCAAACCGTCCCCGTGGTCTGTGGTCCAGATGATGATGGTGGATTCGGACAGTCCACCCTGCTCCAGCAGGGTTAGGATTCGACCCACCTGGCTGTCCATCGCATGGATGTTGTCGTAATGGCGCGCCAGGTCAGACCGTACCCCCGGGAGGTCGGGATAGTAGGGGGGAAGCGCAACCTGGGCGGGATCCGTGACGGGCGCAGCGACCAGGCCTGCGCGTTGGCGGAAAGCCTGGGTCGCCTCATGGCCCGCACCATAGGCCTGGCCGGATGGACGCATAACGCCGCTCTCATGGGTCTGAAGAAAATTAATGAGTCCGAAGAACGGCTGCCCCGGGCGGCTTTTTGACCAGGGCTGGTCCGCGTCGGCCAACGGGTTTATCCCCTCTAAATCCCAGATGGTTATCGGCCCTGTGCCCGCTCCGATACCGCTGAACTGATAGTCCAGCTTGGTATCGGTAAAGGTGAAGTAACCCGCTTCGCGCAGCAGCTCGGGGAAGGCCCGCGCGGCAGTGGCAGGCTGGGCGAGGTAGGGCCCGAGGGGGCCCGTACTGGTGCGCATATGGTGGGCGCCGAAACGGATGGAGTGTTCTCCCATCAGGAGCGCTGCCCGGCTCGGTGCGCAAACTCCGGCAGCGGTGAAAACGCGCTTTAAACGCAGGCCACGATTTGCAAGATCATCGATATTCGGCGTCTTGGCGACCTGATCACCAAAGGCGCCTACCCTGGGGCTGAGGTCTTCGGCAACGAGGAGCAGAATGTTGGGTTGGGTCTGAAGCGTGGGGTGAGCGTGGATACTCAGCAGCAACAGGGTCAGGCTCAGCAGGCTGGGGCGCGTCTTCATATCAAGCCTCTGTAGGTTAAAGGTAGAGGGCCACAAGCAGGGCGGATAGGACTAACCACATGAGCAGCAGCAGCGGTAACCCAACCCTGAGAAAGTCGCTGAAGCGATAGTTCCCCGCGCTCATGACCAGGAGGTTGGTCTTATAGGCCATCGGCGTGGCGTAGCTCAGGTTGGCGCCGAATAAAACCGCCAGCACAAAGGGCTCCGCCGGTAGTGACAGAGCGTCGGCAATGCCAATGGCGATCGGTGTTCCAATGACCGCTGCCGCATTGTTGGAGACAACATTGGTCAAGAGGGCCAGCAACAGCATTAGCGCGGCCAGAGTGATGCCTGGACTCGCGCCCTGTGTGATGTAGAGAAAGAGCTGGGTTAGATAGGCGGTGGCTCCGGTCTGCTGCAGCGCCATGCCCAGCGCCAGGCTGGCCGCCACAACGAAGTAAATCGCCGGGCTGATGGCACGCACGGCTGCACCAATGCTCAGGCATCGGGTGATCAAGAGCAGGCAGACGCCAAGGAGTCCGGCCACGGCGATGGGTAAGATTGCCAAGGCGGCGGCTCCAATGGCGAGCAGCACAATGCCCAAGGCGAGAGGCGCCTTATCGGTTCGAGGCAGGGTGATATTGCTGTCCAGCACCAACAACGTGGTTTCGGTTTTGAGTTCCCTAAGCCTCCTGCGGCTACCCTGGACAAGCAGCACATCGCCGGCCCGGAGCTCAATGTTCTGGATTTTTATCCCCGCCTGCCAAATTTCTCGGCCGCTGCGGTGCAGGGCGAGCACCAGAAGCTGATGCTGTTGAAAGAAGTGCGCCTCGCTGAGGTTAGTTTGAACCAGCTTTGACCCCTCAGGAATCGCAATCTCGGCCAGGACTTGGTCACCAGATTCCTCCTCGCTGGGAGTCTCCTCATAGAGTTCTGCCTGGAGCGCATTGGCATGCTGGGAGAGATTCGTGGGGGTATCCACCAGAGTGAGTTGATCGCCTACCTGCAGCTGCAGATCGGGGAGCGGCACAATTGGCGTCGTGCCGCGCAGCACTCGCCGAATGCCAATGTCGCTACCCGCAATAGTCCTAAGCTCTGCCAGGGTCTCGAAGCTGTTCAAACTCTCTTCGGTCAGGTGCAGCCGCGCCTCAAACAACCGGGGCGAGTCATCGCTGAGGGCGCTTTCCCGTTGTGGCAGCAGCAACGGCGCAATGAGCCAGAGGTAAAGAATGCCAACGGCACCTGCGATCACGGCGGGTAGGGCAAAATCAAACATGCCCAGGGCCCGCAGCCCCTGCTCTTGAGCCAGGCTGACGACAAGCAGGTTAGTTGAGGTGCCAATGGTCGTGGCCATGCCGCCAAGCAGAGTGGCAAGCCCCATCGGCAACAGAACCTTGCTTGGGGGTTGGTTGCTGCGTAAGGAGACAGAAATTAGGATGGGCAGCAGCAAGACGACGATGGGGGTGTTATTCACGAAGGCGGATAGCAGGGCGCCTACCGCCAGCGTGAGCAGCAGCGATAGCGCTGGCGCCCTTTCCCACAGGTAGCCCAGCGAGCGGCCCACGGGTTCGAGGGCTCCAGTCTGCACGAGTCCCTGACCGAGGATCATGAGGGCACAAACGCTGATCAACGCTTCATGCGCGAAGCCAAAGAAAAAGTCATGGGGATCAATATCGTTGAGGGGGAAAAGCGCGAAGGTCAGAACAATCACCACGAAGATACCCAGGGCGCTAAGCTCTAGCTGGATTTTTTCCTGGCTAAACAGCACCAGGGCCAAGCCGGTCAACCCCAGCATCAAGAGCGCATGGGGGCCTGGCAGGGCCGGTAGCGTACTCATTTCGATCATTTGCAGGTGGGCTCCCATGAATCGCGAAGGCAACCATGACGTATCCCTAGTTTGCTTTCAAACTAGGCATTAGTATTCTGCGCGGGGGCTGACGGCTGTCGGGACTTCGCATCAACAACCGATTGGGGAAAACAAAAGATAATGGCCAGCTTAGAGCATAGTGGTGAGGTCGAGCAGCAAGACGACCTTTATAAGGTCAGGCACAGCCTTGCTCATGTCATGGCCCAGGCCGTCCTGGAAATGCGTCCCGGAAGCACCCTGGGGTTTGGTCCGCCCATAAAAGACGGTTTCTATTATGACTTTATTCTCTCGGACCCGATTACTGACGAGGATTTTCCTGAGCTGACCCGACGCATGAAGAAGATTCTAAAAAAGGGTCAACGCTTCGACCGAGAAGACCTGTCCGCCGCAGACGCCTTAGCTCGTATTCAGGAAATGGGCGAGCCCTATAAACAGGAATATGGCTCTGAGTTGATCGAAAAGCTCGGGTTGGAAGGGCTGTCCTTTTATCGGAACGGTCCCTTCGTAGATATGTGCGAGGGGCCACACGTGGCGACCACGAAGGACATTCCTCGAGATGCCTTCAAGCTTCGCAGCGTGGCTGGCGCTTATTGGCGGGGCAATTCCGATAACGTGATGATGAGTCGGATTTATGCGTGGGCCTTTCTCGATAAAGATACTCTGGACGCCCACGTGGCAGCCTATGAAGAGGCGCTGGCACGAGATCACAAGAAGTTGGGCCGGGAGCTAGGCATCTTTACCATCGATAACGATATCGGGAAGGGTTTACCCCTGTGGCTCCCTAACGGCACGATCATTCGCGACGAGCTGGAGGCGCTTGCTAAGGAGCTAGAGTTCAGGGCTGGCTATCAGCGGGTGGCCACCCCGCACCTGGCGAAAGAATCCCTTTACCATACAACCGGCCACTTGCCCTACTATGCGGAAGACATGTATCCGCCCATGGAGCTGCTCGAGCAATCGGATACGAATGACGAGGCGGGCCAGGAAGCGCCGGCAGTCAAGGAAGCCTATCGCCTGCGGCCCATGAACTGCCCTCATCACCATAAAATTTTCGACGCTGAACCACGAAGTTACCGTGATCTGCCCCTGCGCCTCGCCGAGTACGGGCAGGTTTATCGGTTCGAGGACTCTGGCGCCGTGAGCGGCCTGGTCAGGGTGCGCGGGATGTGTATGAACGATGCTCACATCTACTGCACGGAAGACCAGATCAAGGACGAGTTCAAAGCGATTTTAGGCATGTACCAGGAGGCCTACAGCATTCTTGGCCTGGATGCCTTCCACGTCAGGCTGTCGAAATGGGACCCGGAGGATCCCAAGGGCAAGGAAAAATACGTCAACAATCCTCGGGCCTGGGAGCGCTCAGAGCAAATCTTAGAGGAAGTGCTGGAAGAGCTTGAGATCGACTTCAAAGTGGGGGTTGGAGAGGGAGCCTTTTACGGCCCCAAGATTGATATCCAGTTCAACACGGTTACCGGTCGTGAGGAGTCTGTGTCCACCGTTCAGCTCGATTTTGCTGTCCCTGGCCGTATGGGGTTGACCTATACCGGCTCTGACGGCGAGGAGCATACGCCCTATTGCATTCATCGTGCCCCGTTCAGTACCCATGAGCGCATGGTGGCCTTCCTAATCGAACACTTCGGGGGTGCCTTCCCGACATGGTTGGCTCCGATTCAGGTGCAGCTGCTCACGGTATCGGAGCAATTCGATGACTATGCCAAGGCATTGGTTCAAAGACTGCGCGGGCAGATGGTGCGGGCCGAACTGGCGCCGTCCAACGATACGTTGCCCAAAAAGATCAGGCAGGGGGCGACGCGCAAGATTCCAAACCTACTGATTATTGGTGAGCGTGAGGTAGAAGAGGGTACGGTGACGCTTCGACGATATGGCCATCGAGATCAGCAGACTCTCACCGTGGACGCGTTTGAGCAGAGTCTGCTTCAGGCGATCAAAGAACGCGCGCCGGCGCTGGCTGTCGACTAGCCCCGACTAAGGGCTAGCCCTCGGTTAGCGCGTCGTTCGTTGGCCGAGCATGGGACCATTCATGCTGCGAAGCCAGGGTCGTTGGGTTTGGCTCATCGCGAATAACGGTGATCAGATCGGCCAAAATCTTGCCTGCTTCGGTAAGCATAGGATCATCGGCCACTTCGACGATCTCGCCGAGTGGGGCGTCTTCCTCCGCAGCGTCCTCTTCCAGGTCATCCAGCTCATCGAGGGAGGCAATAGGCGTCTCACCCGTGGCCTCGCGGAGCTGGTTCTCCAGAGCCAGGCGCCAGGCATCATCGTCTGCCTTCTCGTTCTCGCGAACCGTGCGCTTCAATGAGATCAGCTCCCGTCCGGAACGCGCCTTGGACCGCTCCATGAGACTTTCGTAGTAGATGAAGTGGGGGTCATTGACCGCGCGCTGGTTATGCTTAGCCTGCAGCAGCGGGATGTAGTCCTGCAGCTCGCTAAAGGGCGTAAAGCGGGCTGGCTTGATCATATCCCAGGGCATGGCGTCATCCAGGGTGCTTTCCCCAATATCGTCGTTGTCCACCAAGGCGGGGAAGGCGATATCCGGGATCACGCCCTGATGCTGGGTGCTTTGGCCGGAAACGCGATAAAACTTGGCGGCCGTTAGCTTGAGTTGGCCCCGATTGAGTGGGATCAACGTCTGCACGGTCCCCTTGCCAAAGGTTTGCCCCCCGATGACCAGGGCGCGTCCGTAATCCTGGAGAGCACCCGCGAAAATCTCTGAGGCCGAAGCCGAGAGTCGATTCACCATGACCGCCATAGGTCCGTCCCACACGAGGTCGCTGCTGCCGTTCTTGTAGACGCTGGGCCTGCGTCGCGCGGTTTTAACCTGTACCGTCGGACCAGACTCTAAAAACAGCCCGGTTAGGCTGTCCGCTTCCTGCAAAGAACCCCCGCCGTTGCTGCGAAGGTCCACGATCAGGCCATCGATTCCGGTTTGCTTGAGCTCACTGATCAGACGACGGGCATCTCGAGTGGTGCTTCTATAGTCCCGGTCACCGCGCTGCTGGGCCTCGAAGTCCGCATAGAAGGTCGGAATTTGCAGCACGCCAATGCGGCGCTGCTCAGTGCCATCCTGCAACGTAATGACCTTGGCTTGAGCGGCCTGCTCCTCAAGCTTGATCGTGTTGCGTTCGATGGTCACCACCGTGCTTTCCTTATCCTCAGCGCCACCCGACACCACGGTGAGACGTACGGTAGAACCCTTGGGCCCCCGAATCAGCTCCACCACATCGTCGAGGCGCCATCCAACGACGTCGATCATAGGGCCGTCCGTCCCCTGTCCGACCTCGATAATTTTATCGCTGGGTTTGATCTGGCCACTTTTGTCTGCCGGGCCTGCAGGCACCAGCCTAACCACGGAGGTGGCGTCTTCTTCCGTTTGCAGCACAGCCCCAATGCCCTCCAGGGAGAGCGACATGTTGATGTTGAAATTCTCGGAAGAGCGTGGCGAGAAGTATTGGGTATGCGGGTCGAAGCTGCTGGCGAAGGCATTCATGAAGGTCTGAAAGGCGTCCTCGCTGCGATTTCGCATCGCAATTTTCAGCTGGTTCCGATACCGCTTCTCCAGCGTTGTGGCAATTTCGTCCAGGGTCTTGTCGCCTAGGGTCATATTCAGAACCTGAGCTTTGAGACGTCGACGCCAGAGCTCATTCTGTGCGGGCAGGTCAATGGGCCATGCTGCCGCGGCTCTGTCCACTTCAATATATTCGTCTTGCTCAAAGTCCAGGGTTTCGAGCCCTCCATCAATCAGCGCGAGCAGATAGTGCAGGCGCTCTGAGACGCGGGTTTGAAAGCGGTTAAAGATCGTAAAGGCCGGATCAAGGTCACCCTTCTTCAGCGTATCATCCAGTTTGTAGCGGTAGGCCTCAAATTCGCTGACGTCTGTTGCGAGGAAATAATAGCGGCCGCCGTCCAAGGCCTTGAGATAGTTATCAAGTACAACGCTGGAGAGGTCATCGTTGATGGCCTTCGTGACGTAGTGGTTTCGACGCAGCTGCTCAACGATCACCATGGAGGTCCTGGGATGAGCGAGGAGGGGTTCTAGCTCGGGCAGCTCTCGCGGTAGCGCGAGGTCGGATTCAGCAGTGGGCTCAACAAGGGCCGTTTGGTTTGGATCGGTGGTTTCGCCTGGGTTGGCAAAGACCAAGCTCGCGCCGAACACAAAGCCGAACAGCAGTGACGCCTTGGAGAGGGTCAGCCCCGCGTTAATCTTTGCTTTCATGTCAACAACCTGCCTACATCTGATTTTGCTTGACCGAAGGGACTTTGTTCTGCGGGCACCACCAAGGGGCAATTCCTGATGCGGATACGCATCCGGCCCGCCAGGCGTCGTCATGGCGCGGGGTCACGCCGTCAAATTAAGCGCTTCGGACGGAGGAGTATGACCGACAGATAAGCCTGATTGCAAAAGCAGTTTTCGAGACAGACCTCTACCCACGATCAGACACATATTTTGTTCAATTTTGGGTTTAAGGTTGGGGTCTAACGTGTTTCAGTATGGCCCCTGCAAAGGCCTCGGTGAGGCCGGTTGAGAGAGCCGCAAGTGGTTTTCGCCACCTAACATCCCAAAAGGAGATAGCAATGAAATGGAAAGTGATAGTTGCCGCCATCGTTTCGACGGGCATGCTCGTCGCCTGTCAGCCAGAACAGGCAGTCGAAGCGCCTAAGGCACAGCTGGATACTGAATCGGAGGTCGTCAGTGCAAGCTATCTGATTGGGTTCCTGCAGGCTCAGAACATGAGCAATCAAAGCAGTGGCGTCGCAGATATGCAGGCCTATAGCCTGGGCGTAGCAGATGCCGTTGCTGGGGAGCCGTCTCAGGTGCCGCTAGACGAACAGGAGACGCTGATGATGGCCCTGAGCGAGGCGCTGATGGCGAAGAAAAATGAGGCCGGCGTCGTTTTTCGGGAACAAAACGCAGCGCGTCCGGAAGTGACCACGCTGAGCTCCGGTCTGCAGTACGAAATTTTGGTGGCGGGAGATGGCCCGATGCCTGGACCAACGGATACGGTTGTCACGCATTACCACGGCACCCTTACGGACGATACGATATTTGACAGCTCGGTGGACCGAGGCGCACCTGCCACCTTCCAGGTGAATCAAGTGATCGCTGGATGGACCGAGGCGCTGCAGCTCATGAGCGTTGGGTCCAAGTGGCGCTTAGTCATTCCACCAGAGCTGGCCTACGGTGATCGCGGAGCCGGCGGGGCCATTCCCCCCAATGCAACCTTGGTGTTCGAGGTTGAGCTGCTAGAAATTCAGGGAGCCGAGTAGCGATCGCTGTCTGGGGCCCAGGCGTTCCAGCGAGGACCGACTGGCTCCGGAGTAAAGCTTGCCGCGCAAAGAACTGAATAGCGCCTCAATCTGGCGAAGCGCTGACTATCGTTCCTATCTAGGGGCCAGCGGCTTTGCCGGGATGGCCCTGGCCATGCAGCAGCTGCTGCTGAGCTGGATATTGATCGGCATTTTGCAGCTGCCGGCGCATCAGGTGGGGCTTCTGCAGGCGTTGATTGGCGTGCCAGGCGTGGTGGTCATGCTGCTTGGCGGAGCCAGTGCAGACCGATCCGACGTCAGGCAGATGCTGATTCGCATTTACTGGGTGGCACCGGTTTTTCCCCTGTTCCTTGTGGCCGTCAATCTGGCCTTCGGCCTCGGCATCACTGCGGTGATCGTATGGGGGTTAGGGATGAGTTTTGCCCAGGCCTATTCGATGCCTGGCCAGCAGGCGATCTTAAACCGGATCGCCGGCGCCCAGGTGCAGCAGGCGGTGACGGGTGCAACGGCCATTGGTTTTATCGTGCAGGTTCTGGGTCTGATCATGGCGGGCCAGATTGATCGTGTCGGTGTTGGTCTGGTTTTGTTTATTCAAGCTGTGGCTCTGGTTCTTGCTGGGTTTGCGGTTCGGGAAATCAGTCGCCCAGCGGCTAAAATAACGCCCCCCCAAGATGTCTCGCGCCTTGCGGGGATCAGAGAGGGGCTGAGCGCTACCTACCGACACCCAATGATTCTGCACGTGCTTAGCATCACCCTGGTCTCCAGCATTTTTAACGCAGGATCTTTCTTCACCGTCTATCCCTTCGTTGTGGCGCGCATCTACCAAGGAGACGCTTGGCTGCTTGCTGTGCTCATGGCGGTTTTCTTTGCCGGCGCAGCCCTGTCTAACATGGTATTGCTCGCCTTTCAGCCACTGAGAACGCCCGGGCGGCTGTTTCTGATCATGCAGCTCACGCGCATTCTGGTGCTGGCATTGATCTGGATTCAGCCGGCCTTTTGGGTATTGATCGTGGCGACCGTCGGCTGGGGGCTCAACATGGGCATTACTACCAATCTGGCACGGAGCATGGTTCAGGAGTCTGCGCCGCCCGCTTTTTTGGGTAGAATCCTGTCGGTGTTTAGTATTGGCCTGATCGGAAGCGTGCCCCTGGGTGCCATCGTGCTCGGTTGGTTAGTTGAGACCTTTGGCGCGCTCAATGCCCTCGTGCCCTCAATGCTGCTGTCCGTCGTTTTGTTTATCTATGGCACCTTCGCCTCCCCGGTCTGGCGCTATCGGAGTCCTGAGGCCTAGCGCGCCGGGCTGCATAAAGGTGAAGGGCCTCTGCCGTCAGAATATGGGAGCTGGGAAGCATGTCACAACGAATAAATGAGACCCGTCGAGAGTACCTCTATGGTGCGCTGAGCGAGGCTGATCTTGAAAGTAACCCGCTGGCGCAGTTTGAGCATTGGTTAGCTCAGGCCCAGCAAGCGGAGATACTGGATTTCAACGCCATGGCGCTGGCTACTGCGGATGCTCAGGGGCACCCCACCGTGCGTACCGTGTTGCTGAAAGGGTTTGATGCAGACGGATTCCGCTGGTTCACCGATACGGGCAGTGAGAAGGGTCAGGCGCTTGATGAGAATCCCCGGGCGGAGCTGCTCTTTCACTGGCGGGAACTAGATCGTCAGGTCAGGATTCGTGGGCCGGT
>CENJ01077661.1_pt1 | contig 39748 bp, 41 predicted proteins | sample 356161 | NCBI WGS metagenome assembly CENJ01 (sample SAMEA2619531, study PRJEB7988) | marine metagenome | biome: marine biome (ENVO:00000447); feature: surface water layer (ENVO:00002042); material: "saline water (ENVO:00002010), including plankton (ENVO:xxxxxxxx)" | depth 5 m | reverse complement strand
AGCATATTTATATGTCATTGGATTAAACGCAAATCTAAAATGTGGATTTTTTACCATTTTACTTCCATTTGCTGTATAAGAACCTGTCCCAACCATAATATTATTTCCATTTTCAATCTTAACCGGATTTATAGAACTACCATTATCTAATATAAAAGCACCATAATCATTTATATTGGTTTTTAAATAAGAATTACCTACAATAATCCCTGAAGACATACCTGCTTCTTTATAACCAACAATAAATTTATGTCCAAAATTTGTATCTGCTGTAGAACCTTCTGTATTATAAACAAAATTTCCACTATTTAACTCATGACTACTAGTTCCTTTATTTCTATTAAATGTAATAAAATGCCATTGGCTGGCCTCATTTGTTATATAATTTTCATTAAATTCATTACTCTGTCCAAATGAAGAAAAATTTTCTGCCGCGTTTCCAGCTTCATCAACAATATTCTTACTTGATGTTGCATTTTTTGTATATGTAATATCAACATGTTCAATATTAGAAATTGTTGTTAGTGGTTCAAATGATGCTTTCCATATACCATAATTGGTAGTGGAGGCTGATGGATTTGCAAAAATCGCTGTTGTTCCGTCTACTGATATAGCACTATCAGTCCACACACCCTTACTACTACTTCCACTAATTTCCGGCATATATTCATATATCGTTAAGTTCGCACCACCGTCTGTAGTATATAAAATACCTTGATTATTAGTTGTATATATAATTTTACTCCCATCTCCCGACATGGAAACACTGTTAATAGGAGCATTATATGGTTGTACCATACTTGTCCATGTCAAACCACTATCGCTAGATATAAGTGGGTATCTCCAAAAGGCAACCGCTATAATCTTTGTCCCGTCTGATGTTGATGCAATATCACTCCACTGGTAAGAAGAATTAGCTGGATTATAACTGGTTCCTCCTGTCCTTTCCATCCAGGTAGTACCGCTGTCGTGAGAGACAATAATTGATCCGCTAGATTGGGTAGCCGCGATTATGGTTCCATCTGCTGAACAGGTAATCCCTCCAGCAAAGATACCACTCGTATAATCTTCAGTCCAAGTCACGCCGCTGTCTATGGATTTCCACAAGCCATCTTCGGTGATCGCAAAAAGCTTCGTCCCGTCTGCTGAGGAGGTGATAGCGCGCCAATTTTGTGTCTTGTCCCACCCAGCGTAATCAACTTCCGTCCAGCTTGCACCGCTGTCATAAGAGGTCCATATATTGCCCCCCGGGTATCCAACAACCGCCACCAGCTTCGTCCCGTCTGCTGAAGATGTAATATCATCCCAACGGAATCCATAATCGCCGCCAAGGTCTGAAACTTTCGTCCAACTAGAACCACTGTCATTAGATAAATATATATGACCACCAATATTCGAACGATTTGTTGTTGCAGCTATCTTTGTTCCATCTGATGATATGGTACAACTATTCCAGTATTTTTGTTGGTGGTGAAGCTCTGTTGCGATAGTGTCAGTAACTTTTCCATTAAACGTAACTCCGCCACCAGGATCCAAAGAAACCACAACTCTTCCATCAGTAGTCGCTACGTTCGTTATGGTTTTTGAAACATTATCTAATTTAAAATCAAAATCAGCACTATCTATATTAGCATTATCAACTATATAATCATCGAAAATTAAATCAATTGTACTAGAAGAACTAATAGTCTGTTGAACCACACGTGGAGGTATATTATCAACAGCAGAAAAACTATCTACCATTCCACCACCATTTGTCGATGAAGCACCGATATTTTTACTACTATCGGCGTTTTTAGTATAATTTACCTTAATTAATTTAGGATTTGTTATTGTTTCCGAATGATCTATAATTAAATATCCAGCATTCGTCAATACACTATCAATTGTTTTACTAACACCACCCAAAAACAATTGAAAATCATTTTTATCCACATTATTATTTGTATCCAGAGGTATCGAAAAATGTAACGCTATTTTTGTTCCAAATAACATCTGCAACCTAGTATATACAGGTTTTGACATCTCTTTATAAATAATAAAAATATTAAATATTTAAATAATCACCACGTCTAAATATTTAATTAACATGAACAACAACTTTTTTTCGGCATATTATAATCATCATAATCTATCATGGTTTCAACTTTTGCCATTGATTTTCTTTTCATTATTTTTTTCATTATATTTTTATTATTGGAAATATCTTTACATACTGCTTCAACCGCCTCTTCTATTGCTTTCTTTTTTTCATCTAAATCTTTAAAAGGATCCATTATATATCTTGTAAATTCGTTTAATGCTAGAGGATTTCTTTTATCTCGTTTATAACAACAACATCTAATACCTAAGCAAGTATGTTTTCTTTTATGATCTGCTATTTCCATTTCACATTTAAATATATCATCAATTAATGTAAATGCGGATTTTAATAATAATATTTTTTTTGTAAGATATCTTTTTTTTTCATAACATTGAAATATCCTATCTTCTATATCTTTTTTATTATTACAACTATTTTTATCACATTTTAACTTTTTTTTTAACCACGATATTGTATTAATTTCATCACGCATTTTTGTTATCTGTTCTTTGCGACAATTTTCTATTTTTTTAATAATAGAAAATACATTCGTATTGTAAATAATAGAATATTGATATCTTATTTTACGTGGAACTATGAACTGGTTTGTTTCTTTTATTTCTTTAATTTTGGTTTCTATATCTGATATTTTCTTTTCAAGTGGTTGCACATGTTCACTAGGTTGACTTCTAGCTTTATCGTCATTGTCACCAAATAATAAATAATATCCAGATGAAAATTCACACATTGATTGCAATTTATCATATTGATGAGAACTAATTTTATGTGCTTCTGCTTGAGCATCTAATTTCATATAACTAACAACTGCTAATAAAAAACTAATAAACGCATTTAATATACTAATTGCCAATGAATCCCACCAAAATTCATCCAACGCATTTGAAGAAACCGAAGCTGTTGCTGATAAAAATATAGCTGGAAGCATTAATCTATCCAAACGTGTTTCACAATAATGCTTTGATTCCATATAAATTAATTTTTGTCCTTTTACATAACTAGCCAAAATATCCATTGCTGAAGAATAATATTCATTTGAGTCATAATATAAATAATTTATTTTATTTCGTAAACTAATATATGTTTCTTTTTTTGAATTTCCACTTTTTGTCATACCCTCATCATCATCATTATCATCGTCAGTTATTTCCATTATATCTATAGGAAGTTCTTGTATATCTAATTTTACTTTCCCTTTTTGATCAATAGTAATTTTTTTTTTTATTTTTTTTGGTAAATTATTATTCTCATTTGTAAATTTTTTGTTAATAATTGGTCTTTCTAATTTTAACATTTGTTTTTTTCCTTTTTTCTGTTTTTCTCCTTTTTTTTGTTTTTCTCCTTTTTCCATTTTAGATATTATTTGATTATCTTGAATTAAATTTTTTGATGCGTCCATTAATATAGTATTATACAAAAAAAAATATTATATTAATTGACTTTTGTAAGAATTATCCAATAATCCTATACTAATTAATTGTTCTATGAAATAATAATCTCTCTTATATTGTATTTTCAAATTCTTTATAGCCTTTTCACTTAAATATTTCATTTGTTTATTATTTTGGTTCCATTCTTTTTTACCTACTGTATCATAATTATACAATTTAAACAACGGAATATTTAAGTGTTTACAAAATATATTATTTAAATCTTGTTGTAAATTTTCAAATCTTATCACAAATTTAATATCTTTTAAGTTTATTTTTTCAAACCATTTATCATAACCATTGTTTATACAATTAATATACTTAAATGCTTCTTCTGCTATTTGTTTTAATTTTAAATTATTAGAAGTTAAAGATTCTGCTAAAATATTTGGAGTTGGAAAATATTCAAAATAATAATCATATTTACTTCTTTCACCGTAATCATTTGACCAATGATCTTTTAAATTGTAAAAAATAAAAAACATATGATTAAAACCTGATTGAAACCTAGTTATTGGGTCACGAATTATAAAAAATAAATTAGTTAATTCTTGATTAACATTTGAAATATAATGATAACAATTAACTGTTAAACGTCTGTGTTTTATATAGTGTGTTAAACTTCTCCCTCCTGTTTTTTGAACGTGTAAAAAATTTATAATATTATTAGAAAGTCTAATTTCTTCATCCACTAAAAATTTATAATTAATAAAAGGTATTTTAAAATTATGTAAATCATCATTTCGTTTTATTATTTGCTTTTCTCTCCTTTCTACTTTTTTTTTTATTATTAGTTTCTTAGTTTTATTAATATTACTATGTTCGGTAATCATATTTAATTTTGGTATATTTGACAATATTTTTTTTGGACGTTCTTTTCTAGGTTTACGTTTAACATTACCAAATCCTTTTTTTTTACGATAAAATCCATTATACATATATTATTAATAACTATTATTCCTTTTTATCAATAACTGATTTTACAAGTATCTTATCTGATATATTTTTTTTAATATATTCATGACTCTTTATTCTTTCTTGTGTATCATAACTACCTACAGATTCTTTTACTATTCCGTGCCATTCTTTCAATAATTTTTCATCATTCAAGTAATTAGGGTGTTGTTCTTCCCATTCTTTTATTTTGGTCAATTGTTTTGCAGATATAGCTTGAATTGTATTATCTAATTTATTATTTTTGTCTTGATGCCACTTATCTTCATCTTTAATATAAAATTGTAAACGTTTTTTATCACTACAATGAATTGGTCTTTCAGTTGTTTTCATATCTTGTAAACATTTCATAAAAATATTACTTATTCCTTCAGCATAACCATATTGTTGTGTATATAATAAATCTTCATTTGATATTTCAATTTGTCTTATAAAATCTGTTAAATTCATGGCATTTTTACAATGTTCATTTAAAAAAACATTTATAGATATTTTATTGTTGTTATTATTTCCAACATTTTTGGATAGCTCTTTATTTTGTTCAATTAATTGTTCTATCATTTCTAATTTTTTTTTATCAGAGGATAAAAACTCATTAAGTGTATGTACCATATTATCATCATATTGTCCGGTTTTTTTTATTATATTTTCAATTTTTTTTGTCGTAGATTTTTTGCAATTTTTTTTATGTCTAGATAAACCACTTTTATATTTATAAACTTTATTACAAATTAAACAACGATATTCAACATTTTTAGGACTTTTTGTTATCATTTTGTTATCATTAGTTACCATTTTTGATTTTTTTGTATGTTTACGTGTGGATAAATGTTTCATCCAATCTTTTTTGTCACGTGTGTTATAATCACAAAATTCACAATGAAATTCTTTACGGATTTTTGCGGACATTTTGTTATCTTATATATGATAACACGAAAATCCGCTAAACCAATTTTTTTATTTATTTAATTTATTTAATAATTTACCTACATACACTTTTTTTTGAAAACCGGATGAATTATTTTTACTAGATATTCTAATACAATTTTTTTCCGGATTTTTCGGACAAAAAGTTATCATTTTGTTATCATTTTTTTTATTGTAGATAAGTTTTTTATATATGATTTATTATTTGTTATTTATATGAATAATAATTGTTGGTTAAAAATATTTTTGCGGATTTTTGCGGACAAAAAGTTACCATTTTGTTATCATTTTCAAAATTTTACAATTTTCATTTTTATCTAATTTTTTCATAAAAAAAACCTTACCATAAAATACCTACATACTTTTTTGTATAAAATTTGTATTTTAAACCTTTATGGTGTAATTTTTATTTTGTCACAAATTTTCAAGAACTTTTTGCAATTTCACAGATTTGGACATTTTTGAAATGTCCAAAATTGACTTTTTGAAAATACTTTCATAAAAATATGAAAATTGCTTAAGTATAAAAAACTATAAATACTTTTTATGTATTTTTAACTTAAAGAATCTATAAATATCTAATGAATCACCAAATTAGCATAAAAATGCAAAAAAAAAAATTGCTTAAGTTCCTTTTACAAAAAATAATAAAACAAACATATAATTTAAAGAAATAGTGCGTTTTTTTAAGTTAAAAATAAGATATTACTATAATAAATGGAAGAAGAAATACTTGATTTATTAAAGATATGTCCTTGTTTTGAAAGTATAAAAGAAGAAAAAGAATTAAATGGATTATGGATACCAAGAGATACTTTAATCCAAAACAATGATGAAAAATATGAATTAATGTGGAAAGAATTACCCAAAATTAAAAAAATATATAGTTCATCATCATTAACCTCATTGCAAAATAATGCTACATTAACGCAAAAATGGCCTATGTTAAATTTAATTCGTCAAGTATTGAAAGTAAATGGATATAACATGAACCCTATTAGAAAAAGCGATGGTTATGATAAAACTGGCAAAAAAAAATATAAAAGATATTTTTTGATAAAAAAACAACTTTAAAAAAATATTTATATTACATATAATGGAAGATAGCACAAAAAAAATAATGCTTGTGACAAGTGTTTTAGGAAGTTTGGTTGCTGTTACACTGGGATATAAATATTATTATTCTGATACGAACTCTGAAAACAGTGAAAATAGTAAAACCGTTGAAAATGAACCAAAATATAAAACTTTAGGTATGAAGTTGAAGGAAAAAAATGAAATTTTGTCAAAAGGTGAAAGAACCAAATACAGAAGTGGTTTTATAAATGATATGATACAAACAATTACTTTTCGTAACAAACCAGAAAAAGTTAAAATTGAAATAAAAGAAAAAGACACAGATGATTGGCCTACATTTAATTAGTTTGTTAATTTATTTTCATATAAACTAATACCTCTCCAGGCTGATAATTGAACTAGTATATGTACATAATCACTATGTAAATAATTTTGATTGAATAAATAAGTTAATAAAGTTATTAAACCATAAATTCTAGAATCTGAATTCATATAAAATACATATCCACCATTTAAAAAACATTGAATAATATCTAAATAACGACAATATTTATTATTTTTATTTGTGTGAAATAATAATCCAAAAAATAATATAAATAAACTATTAACATTGTTAATGTTGTAGATTGACGAATATATAAATGGAGTTAAACCAAATAAACATATATAGTTTGGAGTAAACATAATTATTAATAATAATTATTTATGAATTTTCAAACTTATTGATCCAATACCAACTAGGCCATGTGCATAAAATAACATGTATATAATTTTTATATTTGCTATTTAAAAACAAATTATTTATTATAAAACAAAAAGCAATTAAATAACCGTATAATGCTGACTCTGGAATATAATATCGAATTAAGAATGATTGGACAAAACAGTTAAATATATCTAACCATTTATAATAAATATTATCACAATTTGTATAAAATAATGTTCCAAATAATAAAATACAAAATGAATTTAATTTAAATGGATTATAATAAAGAGAATAAATATAAGGCACTAATCCTATCATAGGTATTATATTAATTTTCATATAACTATAAACATCATTAATGATTTAAATATATTTATAATATATTTAAACAAAATTATTCATTTAATAAAATGACACCATATCTTTTATTTGGTATCTTTTTGTTTAATATATATAATAATGTTGCTAGAAAAGTTTTAAATACATTTCATGTTTTTGAAACACCGCAATTAACAGAAAAAATATTAGAAAATGTAATTGTATCGGGAACACATTCTTATCTATGTATTTACTATTTCTATTTATATCTATTTTATAATGATATATATTTTTATAACAATGCGGTAACCATTTCTACAGCATATTATATATATGATGTAATAAGAATGATTAATAATTATAATTATACATTATACGAAAATACATATATTTTACACCATGTAATTTCGTTTGGCATTATATACTATAATATTGCATATTATTCCAAGGAACTTTATATTCTAGCTGAATTCTCAAATATATTTTATTTCCCAGTTTATTATTCTAAAAAAATAAAAATTAATTTACAAGTTGAAGGAATATTTCAACTATTACAATTTGTTTCATATATTATATGTCGTGTAGGATTAATAAGTTATTATTATTATTTATCTTTCTTTATGGATAATTATTATGTTATCATCTTTGGAACGCCTCTTACATTGATGGGATATATATGGAGTTATCAACTATATTTACAAATAAAATAAAAATATATATTATATGTTTAATTACGAAGATATAGGTTGGGTATTTATTTATGTATGTGCGTTTGGTTTTAGTGATTATTTTGTAAAAAAATTTATAAAAAAAGATACAAGGTATTTGTTATATTATGGATTAGTAGGAATATTTGGTATAATAATTATTACATGTTGTCAGGGAATTCTAAAAAATTGAATGTATTATTGAAATTATTTATATTTCAAATAAACATGAGAACTAGAAGTGGAAAAATATATGATTCAAGTATGTGTTATATGTGTAAAAAATTTTACTCATATAACAAATTTAAAAACTTATGCAGTGATTGTTGTACTAAAAAATATCCAAATAAAATGAAACATATGAAATCAAATAGATATTTCATTGATAAAGAAGATGATATTAATTTAATAAACGAAAATACTATACCAGAAACAAATGGAATGTACAAATATTTAATTAATAAAATTTTAAAAAAGTATAGTGGAAAAAATATGATTAAAAAATACGTAGCAGAAATGTTATACATGATATGTTTTACAAAAAAACAAGGTATATCAGCAAAACAAGCATCATCGATTTATAATTTATCAGGATTAAATAACCAAAAGCATTGGAAATTTCAACACTTATTAGCAGGATTTGTATACGATTATTGGAATATTAGATCAGACAAAAATGGAGGTCTAGCAGAATGTTATTATGGCGAATATAAGCCATTAAAAAAAAATATAAACGATATCCGTATTCCTGCTGCTTTAATACCAATATATACTAAAGCATTGAAAGAAGCAACATTAAATACAATGGCTATGAGATATAACTTCTGGTATAAAAATATACCAGATGAATGTAAGCATAGTAATATGTAAATTTTATAAATAAAAAAAATTGAAAAAAAAATATAAACATTTATTGTTTTAAATTAGTAATATGATATCTAGATTTTTAAGAAAAGCAAAACCAATTAAATTGGGAAGGTGGGCAGTAACAAATGATGTAAAAGTACAAGAACAAAGAATAAATTGGGCAAACCATGATCATTGTGGAAGTGAAATATGTGAGAAAAAATTTACAGAAAAAAACAAGGAAGTTGAAAATTGGGACGAATATTTAAAGAATAAAAAGCAAAAAAAAGAAAAAGAAAAAACAGTAAATATGAAGTCTTTTGATGAAATGTTGCCATTTTGTATTTAAAATATTGATACAATATATAATGTGGCAAGTAATTTTAGGATTTAGTGCTGGTGTTTATGTAGGTACATATTATGATTGTAAACCATATTTGAAACAAATACATTTATTGATAAAAGATAAATTACCTGAAGAAAAAAATAAAAAATAAATATTTTTTTATGTAATATTTATTTTTATATATTAAATTCTGGAATAGTATAATTTCCATTATCGTTTAATTTCCAATGTGCTATTCTTCGTGGATTATCTATTGCTTTCATAATATCATTGGGTTCATAAACATTATTATTTTCATCAATATAATAAATAATACCTTTGATATCTTGAGCCCATATAGAAACTTGTATTTTTTCATTTTCATCTATTTCTTTACTATTTTCAATAGTCCCATGCGGACAACCTTTCATATGGGTTCCACAAAAACATTCTCCTTTACGTTTTTTTCTTGTACATTGTTCTAGATTGGCTCTTAAAGCGTGACATCTCTCATATAAAGGAACCACATTTTTTACACGTTTTCTTTTTTGTAAATCATTAGTATTAATCTTAATATTTTCATAATCATATATCATTTGTATTAGATCTAATACTTGTTTATTTTTTTCATTTGATAAATCATTATCATTTTGACCATTTAAATAAATTTTTTGTATTTCACCAATTACATCATCCTTAAACTTTTTACACCATAATTGCAATTTATTATTTAGTTTGCGTTCCATATTAGCATATTATATATTATTTCTTTTTAAATCAATTTTTTAATTGTTATACCAAAAAGTTCCTACCTCTTTAGGTAAAATAATATACAGAATAAAAACAATATTTAACCAAATTTGATAAACCATTACTTTATCTCTTTTGCTATAAGGAAAAAATCTTATATATATTTCAAAAATCATATTTAAAAATACTATACCTAATATTATTTTAAAGAAACCCATATATATATTATTAAATATTAAATCTTATAATATTTTGTATTTATTATATTCACTATTATGAAATTCACCCAACGAATCAGTATCTATATCATGAATACTTAAAGGTATAAATCGGTCTTTTGATTTAACTATTATATCTCTTGTAATATAATTAAAAAAACCATTAAGTTTTTTAAATGGTATTTTGCCTATTAACAAACTATCGATATTTTTTTTCCATTTATATGTATAATTTTTATCACTTTTTTTTTTGGTTTTTGGATCATTAATGTCATATGTATTCAACATTTTTTTGATAATAATATCATCTTCAACCCTTACTACATTTGAATTTCCTAAAAATAAAGCAACTCTAACAACTTTAGATTTTAAATACTTACCATTTTCATTTGTTATTTTTGCTTTATTAAAAAAGGCAGGTTTATAATTATTTGTCCAACAAGCATATCTTAAACTTTTTGTAAAACTATCGCTGAAAATATAATATGGTCCAAACATACTATTTAATGTTCTGTCAACTAATTCAAAATTTTCATTTATTAACTTATAATAATCACCACTATATGCTGCTACTGGTATCTCTAATTTATGTTTTATATTATTGTAAAATACGGTTAAATAAATTAATCCAGGATTATCTAAAAATAAATTGGTAACCGTATCATGAATAGGATAATTTATTATTTTCTTTGTATTACATAGTTCATCGATTAATGCCCACCAATATTTATTATTGGATTTTAACAATGGTTGTTCTACAATAGAATCATTATATTGATAAAAAAAATATAAATTACTATTATTTTCTATGAAACCTTTACAAGACATATTTTGGTTGAATATTTCTTTTATAGTTTTATTTGCTATATTTAAAGGTTTTCCTGATGTATATATTACATATGGAAACGTTAATAAGTTGCTAAAACTCTTATCATTATCAGGTTGTTTATATAAAAAATATTTTAAATGTGTATGTAAAAATTCTTCTGAAGCTTGAATATTGTAAACACATAAAAAAATGTGGTTATTTTTTTTTATATTCATTTTTTTTGTTATTGGTTTAATATGTTTTTCAATATCATAATTTGGTATTAATTTTATTTGTTTTTCTTTCCACGATGGATGCAATGAAAATAATGAAAATTGTGAATTATCCATATATATTATAACAATATATTGATAATTATGTAAATACTTATTTTTTAGGTATTTTTCTTCGTATATTTTCTTTTTCTTTCACTTCTCTGGTTTCCATAATAAATTTACTTAATTCTTTTGCTGCGTTTTCATCATCTTGAAAATATTTTAATAATGATGTCAATAAATGCTTTTTACTTAAAGGTGCTTTTGTTTTAGTTTTCGAATAAATTAATTTACCTTCACCAGTATTCCAACAATCTATATCATTATTTTTCATAACATTTACTAATTCACTTGTTAATAACTTTTTTTGTTCCCTTCTATTTTTAATTTCTTTTTGTAAAAGTTTAATTTCATTATCAAGTCCTATCCATGTTTTGATATTATCAATTAAAGCCTCTTTTTCAGTCATTATATTATAATATAGTATTGTTTTTATTACATTTAAATTGTTATTTTATTATTTTTAATGTTTTTGATAACAACATTTTCATTGGTTAAATCTATAATATTATTACTTAATGTCATTAGTTTTTTTTTCTTAACCAATATTTTTTTTGCTACATTTTCAATATTAATTAATGGATCTTTATTTATTATTTTTAGATGCTGAGTACAATATTCACAACCATTTTTAGCATTTCTACTACATAATTTTCCTTTATTTTTGCCTCTTGTCAAAATAAAACAGCATTGTTTCTTTTCTTTTTCTATGGATTTTTCCATACATTGTTTATGATAACAACAAAATTTTGTTCTGCAAGGTCTACCGCATATTTGTCCTTTTCTTTTTCCACTTTTAAAAGTAGCTTTACAAATATATGGTTTCATGCAGAATCTTAGTGGGGAATTAACACCTCTTACTGTGTTATATATTTCTCTAGGGGGTAATAAATGATTTTGTATTTTTCGACAATAAGGACATTTCATTTGTTTGGTTTTTAATTTTGTTATTTCAAGATGGTTAGGATTTACTTTTTGACATATAATTTCATTGTATAATGGTTTATAATTAAATTTATGACCGCAAAATAATTTTATATAATTCTCTTCTAGAGGAACGCCAGTAATTAAACACACTTCATCATTATTATTACTATTATCATAACATATTTCTTCTAAAAATTTTGTGAAGTTAGAATTATTCATATAATTTATAAAAAAAAATTCTCTTTATATGAATTATATAAAGAATGTCAAAAGAATGGGCAACACCAACCTGGTATTTATTTCATACAATAGCGGAACGTATAAATAGTAATTATTTTCATTCGCATTTAAATGAGTGTAAATTTTTGATTCAAATTATTTGTAACAATCTTCCTTGTCCTATATGTCAAAATCATGCTTCTGTTTATCTCAGACAAACCAGATTTAATAATGTAAAAACTTTAGCACAGTTTAAAGAATATTTATTTATATTTCATAATTTCGTAAATACACAGTTGGGTAAAAATAAATTTACAAAGGAACAAATGGAAAAATATAAAAGGGCAAATATAGATAAAATTATGATATTGTTTTACCATAAATTTAAAGCAAAATATAGGACTGGAACTAGTTTTGTAGGTTGGCGTAGGAGAAAATCATTAGGTCAAATAAGAACAACATTATTAAAAATGAGACCATATATGGTGTAAATTAAAATTTCTTTTTTGGAAAACATTTAAATTTTGTTCTACTTACTTTACATTTTTTTTTAGTGGATTTATCATCTTGAAAATATAATAAATCCATATCATTGTTATCTTGAACAAACTTAACTAAGAAAAACCAAACGATACCCAATATTGAACCAAATAATAAACCTGCTAAAATATCAGGACCATGAGAACAAAATAATTTTATTCTGTAAAAACAATTTACAGCAATTAGAAGCATAAACATTAATAAAGTTAAAAAATTATAGGTTCCTAATAAAAACATATTCAATACAACATACATCATGGTAAATGACAAAAATAATGTATTAAAATCAGGACTAGAATATTTATTATATTGATCACCGAAACCAAACATATTACAAACGTCGGTTTTTCCATTCCAACTTATTGCTGGAGTTATAGATCCTAAAGAAGGCCTGGCAATTACACCTAAAAATGAAGCTATAATCGCCCCAAACAAATAGACTATACCCTTTATATTTCCATTAAAAAAACTATCGAAAACTAAATAAGAACTTATTAATAATGGCGAAATCATGGTTCCAAAAGGAATTAAATATTTAATATTGAGACCCATATATTATATTATTATATAAAAATAAGTTCGAAAACTTGTTGTATTTTTTCAACTGGATAAAATGAAACGCCTTCAAATATTGTTTTGTCATTGTATTCGTTTTGAAATTTATTAAAATCTTTTTCATTTTCAACAGGAAATATGAAATTTTTGACACCCGCTCTTATTCCTCCAAGAATTTTTAAATCTAAACCACCAATAGCTGTAACATTTCCTTGTAAATCGATTTCACCTGTAATCGCAAATAAGTTGTTAATTTTTTTCTTGTTTAAATAACTATAAATACAAACAGTTATAGCAGTACCAGCAGAGGGACCATCTTTTGGTGTAGCTCCTTCAGGACAATGTATATGTAAACCATTTTGTTTTGTCACTTTAAATTCTTTTATCAATTTTGTTTGTTGCTTTTTATCCGTCAATTTCCATGCTAATGTTTTTGCTACATTCATGCTTTCTTTCATTACATCACCTTGCATACCTGTCAATTTTAAATCTAAAATATTATTAGATGGCATTGGGACACATTCAATAAGAATAATACCTCCCATACCTAAAGCATTTGCCCATAAACCATTAATAACACCAATTTGACTGGTTGATTCAATTTCTTTATAACGAACCATGTGTCGATCTTTTAGATATATAGTTTTAATATCTTCTTCGGTTATAGTTACAGGAATATCTATTAAATCACTATTATTTTTGAGTATTTTTAAATTTATTTCACTTATTATTTCAAATAATATTTCTTTTAATTTTCTAACACCAGCTTCTTGTGTATAATTATCTATAATAAACTTTATAATTTTATCACTTAAATTTAAAATATTTGATAACCCTACCTTATTATACAATTCAGGTAAAATATGTTTTTTTGTTATTATTATTTTATCTTCGATTGATAAACTTTTAAATTTAACACGATGTATTCTATCTAATAAAATTTTATCAATTAAAGATGGATTATTATAAGAAAATATGAATAATACCTTACTTAAATTTAGATCTACACCACTAAAATATTTATCTTGGAATTGTTCATTTTGTGTAGGGTCTACTAAATGTGTTAATATACCTATTATTTCTTTTCCATGTTCGGTATTGCTAACTTTATCTAGTTCATCAATAAAAATAATTGGATTCATACATTTTGTATCCATTAGGATATCTACAATTCTTCCCCAGGTTGATCCAACATATGTATAATTATGACCACATAATGTACTACCGTTACTAGATCCACCTAATGCTATAAATGAAAATGGACGCGAAACACCATTTTCGTCTAATAAACAATTTGCCAACCCATTTTTCGCTAGAGAAGTTTTACCAACACCTGGTGGTCCTTCAAAACCAAAACAATAACCTGTTTGTTCTCCATTTATCCATTGTCCTATAATTCTTTCTATTTGTCTTTTTGCATTTTCATGACCATGAACAGATTTATCAAGTGTTTTTTTAACACATTCTAATTCAATATCAATTCTAGACCATAAATTATATATTTCTTGAAAATTTTGTTTGTATTTATTGATAGAAGGTATATTATATTTATTCTGAAATTTTGATATTAATTCATTCATTATTTTATCATTGTTTTTATTTTTTTCTATAAAAATTACAATATTTTTTTTCATATAATCTGTTTTTTTTCCAGAATGACATAATTTACTTTTTTTTAATCCATATTTTTTTACGATAGTATTAATAAAACAAATATTTATTACCAGATTTTCTCTTTTACCGGTTGTATATAAAACTTTTAATAATTGTATATTTTTTTCTTTAATTTCGTCAATATATTCTTCATTTAAATAAGTTAAGTGTTTTTTTAATTCAATACTAGAATATTTACTTTTTATTGGTATTTTTAAATCAGTATCTATATTTTTCAACTCATTCAATAGTTTATTAAGTTCTTCATTTGTTTTTTTCATAAAAAATAATAAAGGTTCTCTTTTATAAATGTTAAAAGGTATTTTTAATAATCCATCTAGATAATTTTTAGCTTTTGATCCGGAATCTTCAGACTTAGCCTTTACTTCTTTCAGTTTATTCATTGCTTTTTCTTTTACAATATCATTCGCTTTCATAAGACAAATTTGTTGTTCAATGGGAATTCTATTAGTATCAAAATTAGATAAGTTTTTTGTATATTTTATTGTTGTTTCCATAGCAATTCTAAAATATTTTTTAATAATCCATGGTAAACTATCAAATAATAATGTTTGTTCAAATGTATCAATTGTATTATTATTTTCACTAGATAATAGATCATATAATAAATATGCCATATATTGAAACTCAGGTTCATCTTTTTTAATTAATAGTTGTATAATGGTATTTCTCTGAATATATAGTTCGCTATTTACAAATTCTTTTATAACTTGTGAAATGGTTTTTTGTTTTATTAATTTAGTTTGATTTATATAACCAGAATATCTATGGTATAAATCCTTATTATTATATACTAACAGTTCTTTTAAAGTCAATGATTCGATGAATCGATCAAATGATTTATTTTTATACATTTTTTCATCTGGTTTGTTGCTTTTAATTTCGTTTATTTTTTCTTCAATGTATTTGTCATTTATAAATTGCATACCAATATCATCAATTATACCGGAAAGAATTAGTGTTTTTTTTTCATCTTCATTTTGAAAACAAATTTTAATACCATATACTTTTGTTAAAAAATTTTGTTGCGTCCTGGCTAAATCAAAACAATCAAGTGTTTTTGCTTGATCTACAATCATATAGTCTTCTACAATTCTATTTTTCATTAATTTTTTGTTTGTATTTTTAGATATTTTGTGTGAATCTTTCCAAACAAGCACTTTATATTTAATTGGGTGAATAAAGGTTTTAATAATATTATATAGTGAATTGTTATCATTATTTAATTTATTTAAATATTCCTTACCGTAACAAACATTGATAACATCACTAATCGATTCAGTACCATAACATTTAAATATTGATGAAAATTCATTATTTATTTTTTGTACTCTTTCAAATAAATCATTATAATTTACTTTATTATTACTATGTAAAATTGTTTGAATATTAATTATATTATTTTGAACATTTTCAATGTTTTGCAAGCATATATTTATATCACTAGCACCGATGATATCCATTGTTTTATATTTATAAACAGAATTAATAGTTTTATAAACGATTTTTTGAAAATCATTGGTTTTTTCTATCAAAAACGAATGATAATCCGTCTTTTTGCTAAAATATTTCATCGATGTCTTTTTGATTTTTACGTTTTTCATTAATATATATTGCGAAAATATCTTTTTATTTTAATTTTAATTATATTTTTTTGCGATTTTATTTATTAAAATGATTTAAGAATTTATACTAATATATTATTAATAAATGGGCATTCCTAGTTATTTTTCTCATATAGTAAGAGAATATGGTAACATAATAAAAAGATATGAAAAGAATAAAAAAATGGATAATTTGTATATGGATAGTAATTCGATAATCTACGATTGTTTATTTTCATTATTAAATAGTTATGATGGCGATAATGAAAAATTTGAAAAAAAAATTATTGAAGCAGTAATAAGTAAAATAGAACTTTATATCAGTATAATTGAACCGACTAATTGTTTATATATTGCTTTTGATGGTGTAGCCCCTGTTGCAAAAATGGAACAACAAAGAAATAGAAGGTATAAATCATATTTGGAAAAAGAAATCAAAAAAAAATTAGATAGTAATTATAAAGAAACATGGGATAGAACAGCCATAACTCCCGGAACAAAATTTATGGATAAATTAAAAAAAATAAAGAAATATTTTGAAAAAAATCATAAGAGATATAATTTAAATAAAATTATAGTATCATTAGCAGATGAAAAGGGTGAAGGAGAACATAAAATTTTTCAATACATTAGAGATAATAAAACACAACATCAAAAACAAAGCACCGTAATTTATGGGTTGGATGCTGATTTAATAATGTTATGTATAAATCATTTATCAATATCAAAAAATATATATTTGTATCGTGAAACACCAGAATTTATAAAATCTATCAATAGTGATTTGGAACCAAATAAAGATTATATTTTGGATATACCTAAAATGGCTCAAATATTAACAAAAAAATTAAATGGATATAAAACACCATCCACAATAATAGAAAAAAATAAATTATATGATTATATATTAATTTGTTTTTTCCTAGGAAATGATTTTATGCCACATTTTCCTGCTTTAAATATAAGAACAAATGGTATAAATATTTTAATGTCGGCATATGAAAATACGATAGTGAAAAAGAAAACAAATTTAACTGACGGGAAAAAAATATTTTGGTCAGAAATAAGAGAATTATTAGAATTTATTAGCAAATCTGAAGAAGAATATATACGTGAAGAATATAAGAAACGAGAAAGGTTAGAAAAAAGAAAACTACCTACGGTTACATTAGATGATAAATTGAAAAAATTTCAATCAATACCTACTAAAAAAAGAGAATTAGAATATTTAATAGACATTTATAGTGTTGGATGGGAAAAACGTTATTATAAATATTTGTTTGATATTGAACCGACAAAAGAATGGATACAAAAAATATGTATTAATTATTTGGAAGGTTTGGAATGGACAATGAATTATTATACAGAAGAATGTATAGACTGGAAATGGTTTTATCATTATAAATATCCACCATTACTTCAAGATTTAATAAAATATATACCTTATTGGGAAACGTCTTTTTTTAAAGATAAAAAACAAAAATGTGTACATCCACGTGTTCAATTAAGTTATGTTTTACCTAAAAATAGTCTTCATTTATTACCTAAAAAAATTCATAAAGCTTTATTAAAAGATAAAAAAGAATATTATAATAATAATTGTAAAGCGTATTGGGCATTCTGTAAGTATTTTTGGGAAAGTCATATAGATTTACCACACGTAGATATTGATGAATTAGAAGAATTTGTAGAAAATATAAGTTAAAGAAATAATTTATTAATTTATATATGCCTGCTAGAAGAATAGAATTAACAAAAAAAGACGAATTAAAAATGGTAGTAACAAAAGAAAAATATGTTATCGTAAAAGTAACAGCTACGTGGTGTGGTCCGTGTAAACGTTCAAAACCATTAGTTGATGAATGGTTAGAATCTATGCCTGAATCAGTATTATATGTTGAGGTAGATGCGGATAAAGGAAGTGAAATATCAAATATTTTAAGGATACGAACTATACCAACATTATTAAGTTATATAAAAGGCGAACCTACAGATGTTTATTCTGGTGGAAGTGACGAAATAATAAATAAATTTTTTACAAAGATGAAAAAACATTTATCTAGTTAAATAATATAAATGGTATGTTCCATTTCTTGTACATTGGCATTTGCCTTTATTGTTGCTAGTATTTACACGTGTATGTTTTCTGACAAAAAAGAATTGCATAAAAAATACATTGCGTTATTAGACAACACGAAAAAGATGAAATATAAAAAGATAGTTCAAGAAAGAAAATCAATATATTTTAAAGGATTTGCTTTAGGACTAGCTTTAGCTATAGGTTATTTGGTATATAAAAAAAGCAAAATGGTTAGACCACATAAATGGGGAACTATTTGTGCGGTTTTAGCAATAGCTTTTGTTACCAATTATTTTTTTTATATATTACATCCAAAAAGTGATTATATGATAATGCATATTAACAGTCAAGAAGAAAAATTAGCTTGGTTAAATATTTATAAAAGTATGCAATATAATTATCATTTTGGTTTTGCTTTAGGATTAATTGGTGTAATGTTTTTAGGTAATTCGATTTGTTAAAATAAATAAAAAATCATAATTTTTTATATGGACGATTTTGATTTAGAAATAGAAAATTATGATTTACGAGAAATATTAAATCTATTTAAATTAGACTATAATTTTGACAATGTAGATTTAAAGCGTGCACAAAAAATAGCATTAAAAATGCATCCTGATAAAAGTAATCTACCAAAAGAATATTTCCTCTTTTTTATGAAAGCTTTTCAAGTAGTTCAACAAATATACTATTATCGTTACAAAAAATTTCAAGATAGTAAAAAAAAGGCCTACAAAGTAGATGTCAATAAAGAAAATAGAGAATTATTGAAATCATTAGATGGTAAATCTGTAAAGGAATTTAATAATTGGTTTAACCAAGCATTTGAAAAAGTAAAAGTTCAAGATAAAAATCAAGATTCAGGATATGGTGATTGGCTTAAATCAGAAGAAGATATACACGATTTTAAAGACGCAAAAATGAATGATTTTGAAAGATTATTTGAAAAAAGAAAAACAGAATGTAAATCACTTATAGTTAGAAAAGATATTAATGAATTAGAACAACAATCGGGATATATGTTGGAAAGGAATAAACCAGAAAATTATGAATCTAATATGTTTAGTAAATTACAATTTGATGATTTGAAAAAAGCACATACACAAACAGTTGTCCCTGTAACTAGAAGTGATTTTTTAAATAAGAAACAATTTGATAGTTTAGATAGTTATAAAAGGCATAGATCACAACAAAATTTAAGAACATTAACACGTGACGAAGCAAGAATATATTTAGCAAATAAACAAAGAATGGAAGGAAAAACAAATACACAAAGGGCTTATAATTTGTTAAAACAAGATGAAGAAATGGAAGCAGCAAATAAAAAATGGTGGAGTCATTTAAAACAATTAAAAAATTAAATTATTCATATTAATATATATAAGATGTATGATAAAATATATAGATTAATAATAATATTTGTTGTATTATCTACAGCAGGTATTCTATACAAAAGGTTTCAAGAAAAATTTAAAACTGACGAAGATGAAGCCAAATATAGAATGATTGAAAAATATTTACTTCACCAAAATAAGACTATAAAAGAAAAACCAATATTATGGGTATTTAATGACTATCAAATAAACCAACGTTCATGGAAATCTTTTGGTACAAGAAATACTAAAAACTTAAATGCACCATACATTGAATCTTGTGTAGAATCAATTATTAAACATTGTCATAAATCATTTAATATTGTTTTGATAGATGATAATTCTTTTGATAAAATATTACCTGAATGGTCAATTGATATTTCTAAAATTACATCACCAATAAAAAAACATATTAGATTGTTAGGTTTAGCCAAATTATTACATTATTATGGTGGCATGCTTCTCCCAAATTCTACTATAGTAATGAAAGATCTTTTACCCATTTATAAATCTGGATTGTTAGATAAAGATTTTTTTACTGTTGAAACAACAAATAGAAATGTTACATCTGATAATGTTGATTTTTTCCCAAACGTTGAATTAATGGCGTGTGTTAAAAATTCTTCAGTTATGGGAGAATTTGTTCAATTCTTAGAAAATTTAAATTCAATTGACTACACAAATGAAATGGATTTTTTAGGACAAGCAAATAGATGGTTATTTAAAGGTATTTTAGAGAAAAAAATATTTTTAATGAACGGCCAAATATTTGGAACAAAAGACAAATATAATAAAAATATTTTAATTGAAGATTTATTGGGAGAAAGTTATGTTCATTTTGATAATGATTTTTATGCAATTTACATACCACATGAAGAAGTTATAAAAAGAAGTAAATATCAATGGTTTGCTAGACTTTCTAAACGTCAACTTTACGAATCAAATATCATCATATCCAAACATTTAATTGTTTCTCATACATCATAATATATTTTATAACAAATGTTATATTTTGAATGAGAATAATTAATTTTAGAAAAAAAAGGAATATGATGATATTTACATAATTGTCTTAATATTGTAACAATCATTTTATAAGATAATTGTCTATTTACATATATTTGTTTCGAGTCATGATAATAATTTTTTACCGTGTCTACAAATTCTTCTATTGATTTGTTTAATTTAGATTTTTTAAACGCACATTTATCGAATAAATAGTATTTGTCTTTTTTTTCCGCATTCATTTCTAAAAAATCTAAAATGATATTTTTTGATGGATCTATTTTAAATAATTGTTGCGACATATATATTATAGTTAAACATAATTAATTTATATCTACTAAATCTTTTGTAAAAAAAACTAATTCAACTTCGTCCTCGTGAATCGTATGAAAATAAGAAATATATTTACATATTATTTTTATTATTTTATACTTTTTTTCTTCTTCTATTGTATCCGTTGTTTTTATAAATAAAAAATAACAATCTAATATGTCCATAACTGAATAACCTTTATTGAAAATTGAAAATATTATTTGCACCGCATCTTTTATATTTTTTTCTTTATACCATAATTCTGTGTATTTCTCAAAATCATAATAACTAATATTCGTACATATATTTCTTGATATTTCATAGGTTATTTCTCTATTTAACAATTTGAATTTTTCTAAATAATTTATTAATAATCGTATTGAATTGTTACATATATTTAATATAAATGTTTCAGCTTTTTGAGTAATATTTATTTCTTCTTTCTCTTTTATGTTATTTATTATATTACATAAAAATTCTTTACTTAATGGTTTGAGTTTTATAATAGTACAACGAGACTGTATGCTTTCTATAACTTTTTGTGTATTACTACAAGAAGCAATAAAATTAACTTTATGACTATATTTATCAATACAATTTCTAAATACTTGTTGGCTTTGTTCATTTATAACATCTATATCATCCAATATAATGAATTTCTTTTTACCTATAACACTCGAAGGTGTTTGACAAAATGTTTTTACTTCATTTCTATAATATTGTATTCCTTGATCTTTCAAATTATTTATATATAGAATATTGTTAATTGGTAATTTATCTAATTTATAATATTCACGAACAGTTGCTTCTAATAATGATGTTTTTCCAGAACCAGAATTACCAATCAACAAAATATTCAAACTATCAATTTTAATAAGTAAATTCAATAAATCTTTATAATCACTATCAATTTGAAATTCATTATAATATTTTGGTTGATATTTTTTTAAAAACGGTAAATTCATATTATAATTAGTATTTTAATATTTAAGTTATTTATTTGTATTAATACAACTTAAAAAAGTAAAAGTAAATTATAGTATAATGAGTAAAGTTTCTATTTGCTTAGAATATATTTGGTTAGATAATAAAAAAAAATTTCGTTCTAAAATAAAAGTATGGAATTATACAAAAGATTCAGGATTTACTGGAAAAAATTATGAAGTATTGCCAGAATGGACATATGATGGTTCATCTACTGATCAAGCATTAGGCAATGATTCAGAAATTGTATTAAAACCTATTGCGGTATTTCCAAAACATGCTGGTCACGGTTATTATGTATTATGTGCTACATATTATTTAAATCCGGAAATTGATGAGAATGGTAAAGAAATATGGAATTATACCCCAACAAAAACAAATACGTGGCATAAAGCGAATGAAATTTTTGAAAAATATAAAGATGAAAAACCATGGTATGGTTTGGAACAAGAATATTTTATAAATGCTTCACAATCTTTAGGTTTAGACGAAAAACCAAAACAGGGAAAATATTATTGTGGTATAGGGAATGGTAAGTGTTTTTATAGAAAAATAGTTGAAGAACATATGGAAAAATGTTTAAAATGTGGGATTAGTATATCTGGAATTAATGCGGAAGTTGCTCCAAACCAATGGGAATTTCAAGTAGGACCAGTCGAGGGTATTAATGCTGCTAATCAATTGTTAATGGCTAGATATTTATTAGTAAAATTAGGTGAAGAATACAACCAAGATATAAATTTTCATCCAAAACCATTGTTTCATTATGATAGAACATTAAATGGTTCTGGATGTCATACCAATTTTAGTACAGAATTAATGAGAAAAGAAGGAGGAATACATTTAATAAAAAATGCTTGTGGTTTGTTGGGAAAAGAACATAAAAAACATATGGAACATTATGGTCAAGATAATGATTTAAGGATGTCTGGTGAATGTGAAACTGCCAAATACGATGAATTTAGTTTTGGTCGTTCAGATAGGACATCATCTGTAAGAATACCTTTATTTGTCCAGCGAAATGGTTATGGTTATCTCGAAGATAGACGACCTGCTAGTAATTGCGATCCATATTTGGTAACATCATTAATTTTGGAAACAACTTGTAAAGATTTACTAGATAATGCTAATAATTTACAAAATGTTAAAATGAAAATAGTACCGCCAATCCCTATGAATTTATCATTGGTTTAAAAAAGTGGAACAAATGAATATTTATATAAAATTTGTTATTTTAATGCGTTTTAATTTAAAGTTAATATTATAATATACATTATGGATTATTATAATATTTTAGGTGTAGATAAGACAGCATCACAAGACCAAATAAAGAAAGCATATAGGAAATTATCATTACAATTTCATCCAGATAAAAAAACAGGAAATGCTGAAAAATTTAAACAAATTAATGAAGCATACCAAATATTAGGTGACGCAGATAAAAAAAAAATGTATGACCAACAAAAAGAAGGACCAGTGCCAGGAGAATTTCCATCACAATTTTTTAATGGAAACCCTAATAATATGAATCATATGGCACATCATATGCAAGATAATTTATTTAAAATGTTTTTTGGACATGCACAACAACCTTTTCATGGTGGTATGGATATACCAAATGTTCAAATGTTTAGAAATGGAATACCTGTAGATATGTCCAAATTTAATAAACCACCGCCTATAATAAAAACAATACATATCGATTTAAAATCAGCATATACTGGTATAAATATGCCAATAGAAATTGAACGTTGGGTTATGGTAAATAATACCAAACAATTTGAAAAAGAAAAAATGTATGTTCCTATACCACCGGGAATAGATGAAAATGAAATAATTATTATGAAAGGAAAAGGAAATTATAAAAACGAAACATTAAAAGGTGATGTAAAAATTTTTATAAAAATAAAAAACAATAGTGAATTGGAAAGGGATGGATTAAATTTAATTTTCAAAAAAAACTTAACATTAAGAGAATCATTATTAGGATTTACATTTAGTATAAATCACATATCTGGTAAAACATTCAATTTGGTAAATGACCCGGGAAAAGTTATTACACCAGGATTTAAAAAAGTAGCAACAGGTATGGGTATGAAACGTGATAATATGACAGGCGATATGATAATATATTTTAATGTTATATTTCCCAAAAATCTTTCAAAAGAACAAGTAGAGAAATTAAAAAATATATTATAATTAGATTCTTATATATGTAACATCTATGTTATCATAATCAACAACATAATGTCCATCTTCGGCAATAAAAACACTATCTTCTTTTCCCATTTTAATTAAATCTTGTGCGATTGTACCACGATATTTAATATTTTTTTCATCATATTTGTAAGTAAATGTATATATTGGTATTTTTGATGGTGAGTAACCTATTCTATGTATATTATTTTTTAAACGAATATCTGAATAACGACGACCACGACGTCTTTTTCTTTTTCTTCTCCTAGGACGTCTTCTACCTCTACGTCTTCTTGGTCTTCTTCTTCTTCTACCTCTACGTCGTCTTCTTCTACCATTTCTTCTACCTCTACGCCGTCTTCTTCTACCATTTCTTCTTCGTCTTCGTCTTCTTCTACCTAATCCATCTGGTGGTGCTGTAGCTGGCGAAGGATAAATTAAGCGAACAGAACCAGAAACATCAGTGGATAAACCACTCAAATACTTAGCACCTTTATCTGTTTTTAATGTTTCTATCATTTCAGATCTTATATAATCACGACGAGCTTTTCCAAATTTTTGTAAATCTTCATAATCTGATTTTGTCATTGGTGCTGTTGCTGCTTGTAAATCTAAAAATCCCCAACCAAATATTCCAGAAACATCAACAACAGTTAATGGAAATTTTGTATTGTCTGGACTATTTTTGGATGGGTCTACAAGACTGCCTTTATAATATCTATTTTCTATTGTAGGTGATAATGTAGTGCTTTTTCTTCCTACTACATGATGTCCTATTCTTCCTGATGCGGTTTGAAATAATCTATCAACACATTCTTCAGAAGTTAAATTAGGAAAACGTTGCGCTATAACGGCAAGTGCACCGGCAACTAATGGTGCTGCCATAGATGTTCCCTGAACTCTTTTATATCCAGGTAATGTATTACCATCGTGATCTGTAATACCTTTATAATTACTAGCACTAATTACACCGCCATCAGTAACACCACTGCCCCCTAACGCACTAATAGTCCATGGCCAACAACAACCAGCACGATTTGTATAATATGTTTCCCATAAATCTTCTCCTCCACTAACATCTAAACTAACAACATTTACCCAACAACCACTTACCTCAGGAACATATAAGGGAGTGCCTGCTAATAAATTTGATTCACTATCTGAACTATTACCAGCAGCACAAACATTTATTATACCATTTTGAGCTTGTTTAATATAATTTTTATAAATTTTATTATAATCTTCTACATTTCCTTTTTGATTTACAAACCAACCTTTATATGGAAATCCTGTTGAAAATGTCATAAAACCCCAACTATTATTAATAATTTTTATTTTTCTATTGATAATATCGCTTGCAAATAAAGAGGTTTCTCTAAAATCAACATCACTCAATGGTCGTGGCCAATTTCCTGAATTATCCCACGCTCTGTAAGCTATTAAATTACAATCATGGGCAACACCATATGTTCCAGTAGTGCTCGTATGAGTTTTATTATTGTTGTCATTAAAATAAGCATTTTGCGTTAAATCATAACCTATATTTTTTTTTGAACCAATTATTGAAGCAACTGATGTTCCGTGTGTTGCTCCATTTCCTGGCAAATAATTGTCTCCTGCGGTTACTTCATAACCTGGTCTATCTATATCTAATCTTGTCCACGTTGAATTCGCTGGAGTAGTAGAATCAAAATTAAAAACATATGTATCTGTTGTCCAACCCATATGTTGATCCGATGTATACGCACCGTGAATTCTGCCAAAATCATCTTTTAAATAATCTTTTGTTACACGTGGTTTAACAGTAACAATTAATGATGTTTCGCCATTATAACCTACATTATCTGGTTTATTTCCACCAAAATGTGGTGTAGTATTTGTAGTAAAACCATTATATTGTGCATCCGTATCATATGATATACCACCCCAACATAAAATTTTATTTTGTTTTATGTGTGCCATTTCATGACCATATCTATGACCTTTATATAAATAAGCGCCAAACCCAGGTTTACTTATGGTTTCAGCATAAAAATCACCACCAACGAAATAAGGTGGATCTGTATTATTTGGTGGCGAAGATGGACCATTATTATTATTTAAATATTGCCATGAAGAATTCCTACCAAAATTAGTCGAATCATAATTAAAAATAAAACTTTCAAATGTTCCAGCTCTATAAATATACCATGTAGGTGTTAATCCAGTCCATGACGGTAAATGAACTGATGGAAGAAGTTGTGTAATATTACCAGAAAAATCAGTATTTGCTGGCCAATCATTTTCCAATATAACATCACCACCATATTGAAATTGTATTCTTGTCGATTTTGGAACAGGATTTTGAAATGAGAAAAATACGGCATCATTTAATTCTTCTACTTTATAGACACCTTTTGCTGGAAATATTCCTTTTACCCCTCCAAACATTAATACTTTATTATCTTCCAAATAAGCCATAGAACTATTACAAAAATTAGTAGAACAATCAAATAAGGCACCTAATGATGGTTCAAGATTTTCTAATTTTGCTTCATTATTTTTTTTCCATTCTATTATTTCATTTTCTGAAAAAGTGGAAGGGTATAAAGTATCTGTTCTACTTTCAGGTCTTCCATCTTCATAATAAGTAAATTTAGTGTTATCAATATAAGTGTTATAAGGAGAAACGCCCTTTGGTTGATTAATAGGACTATAATATTTGGTTGTATCATTACTATTAACAGGATATTGTGTAACTTCTGGTAAACCTATATTCCATGATATATCGCTAATACTACCTTGACTCACTGTATTATTCATTATATACATTGTTGAATTTTCCAATGTATTATCTATTTTTCCTACAATACACTTAGCAATAATTTTATAATATGGTGTTGTTTGATTAGTATCATCATCAGCATAAATAATTGAAACTTCATCTATGTAAGCACGAGAACCACTATCTGGTTGATACATTAAATATCCTACTCCACCTCCTTGTGGAGTTAAAGGTGTTCCCGCTGGAACTTGACTTTGTAAAAATATAATATTTTCTTGAAAAACAAATGTAGTTAAATCCATCCAATATGACATAGATGGAACAACGGGGTCGTATGTAAATAACCAAGTATGAGCTCCTTTTTTATCTGCAAAATTTTTAGCATCTAAAAATTCACCTTTACTTGTTAATGTTAATACAACCGCTTCAGGTTCTTTTGGTATCCAGGCCCCTCCTACAGCCCAAATTTCACCTGCATGATTTTCTGAAAATATATTAAAAGGCATACCATTGTCATCTATTGCTAATATATCAGGACCTAATGAATCATTTGGAACAGTTCTTCTTTGTATTTCTTCGTGATCAAAAAAGTGTCTTTGTTCCATACTATTATTTACACCTGTTTCCATAAAATATACATAGTGATTAATAAATGAGGAATCTTTTTTAGGTGACCATTGTGCTACTAATATATCTTGACTATTTTGCCATATGTATGAATTCATTGCTGGATTATTAAATGCGGTTGGTCCTCCACCTGCTGAACAAAATGCCAAAGCAACACCACCTTTACTAGGAATAGAATTCCAAGAATTATCATGAATTCCACTTTTAATCATACCATTTTCATCTAATATTTGTATAAAATCACGTATCCTAATTATAACATTATCCATTCCAATTACTTGTTGTGGATTATAAACCGGGTCAGGTTCAGCAGCAAAATCATCACCATTTGCATCTATTTGAGCTGGAATAGGTATGTATATAGGAACTTGGTTAACAGGTTGCCCGGTTACATCTGTTTCTAATGGTGTCCCTAGGTAAGCATTATTTTGTCTAGTATGCCAAATAGTTCCTTTATCTAATGCCAATGGATTAATCCAGTACCATGGACCTGAACCATGATTCATTCCCATACCCAATAATCCAGAAGTTCCCGCAACCCAAACTGGTGAATAACTACCGTATAAATGAGCGGACAATCCTTCGTTAACGCCCAAATCTGGTGAACCAGAACAATCAATTGTTGTAATAAATTGCTCATCGTGACGATATCTACCACCAACACCACTAGGATCATAAATACCATTACCCCAATCAGGGTCATCAAAACCCCAATGTAATAATTTTTCCCATGTTTCACCACCATCACTACTTCTATACAAACTTTTACCAGCTGCTGATATAAATAAATATTTACCAGAACCTCTCATAGGAGTTCCTCTAGTTCCCCATGTCATACCAAGACCGTATGTTCTTTTAAATGTCCAAACATTTCCAATATAATCTCTTTTGGCACCATATTTACTATTTGCTTTGGACGTATGTATATCTCCACCATATTCAAACTGCATATCAAAATCAAAATTACTATTTTCGAAACTACCACCAGGATATCCACCACCATCTCTAAAAACACTTTCTATAGCTTTACCAACATTCACATCATCAATAATTACATCAAACAATAAATTAATATTATCTTCATTTTCATTATCTAAATCAATAACGACTTGTGTATGATTTTTAGTTGAATATTTTACAAAACCCATATATTCTCCTCCCTGGTAAACTTCTGCTCCTTTTGAGAAATTTTTATTGGTGGAAAATTTTAAAGTTGTAGAAGGATTTCGAAATGGCGAAACATCTACTGCTGAAATATCAAAAGTATAATTATCACTTGGATCGTTTAAATTATCACCATTAACAAAAATAACTCTATGTAAATAATCATCATCACCAGCAACATAAGCTGCTGCTGGATGTTTTCCTGTCCAATTACTTGAAGGGTCCCATGCTGATACAGAATTTAAATGTGTGTTTTTATCTGTAATATCCATTTGAAAATTACTACTGCTTTTACACCCACTTACATCATACCAATGTTCGCCTACTATATCTTGATCAATATGTTGTTGGACACAATCATTTTCATCATGTTTTAATGGTCCAAAATCAAATCCATTGATAAATATATTAAGTTGTGTTAAAATATTTCCACTTCCATCATATAAATCGCCAGGAGGTCTAAACCAATTACCGCTAACATCTTTTACAATTATTTCAGTGTCAGTTATTTTTGTTTCTACAGCTAAAACACCCTGAACAACAGGAACACTAATACCAAATAAAGCATCTATTGCTGAATATTGTTGAACTACTGTTCCAACTGGTATTACATAACCAACAGGATTTTTAAGTGTTAATCTAGAAGGATGCATAATATCCGAAAAGTAAATACTTACTTTTAATGTTCCATTAGTTCCACAGGTCCATACTGAACCTTCACCCGGTTTACCGCTGTCAGTATAATATTTGCTTTTAATAAATGTTACAGATGTATCTAATAAGTTATTTTCAGATTCTAAATATCTATCTTCAAATTCACATTGTTCAGGTGTATAACCACCCATCATAACAACCTTATTATCCCCAACAGAAGACATAGAATGTAAATATCGTCCAGAAGGATCATAAATATGATTTGGTAGTTGTAACCATGATGAATTATTTGAATCATAAATCCACGTAGCATTATCATCAACATTATGGAAGAAATCTCCCTCATCTATTGTAATACCACCAAACATAACAAATTTAGTGGCATTTTGAATACCTTCAGTTGAAAATATAGGCGCCATTTTATGATATGCTCTTGGTTCTGGATTAGATGTTTTTGATACAGTTTTAATATTTCCACTTGAGTCTTGTTCTCTAAAAAATACTGGTTCTACTTTAAAATCTTTTTGTATCCATAAATTTTTACTTAAATTAAATTCACAAAATTGTCCAGAAAAACTCATATCTTCATTTAAAACTAAATTAGCAATACTATGACTACCACCAAAAATAGTAAATTTATTATTAATGTAAACCGAACCAGTTCCTTCAGTAATACCATCAGGTAAAATACAATCAGTAGTTAAATTTGGATTATCATATCTAGTCCAACTAGAATTATTAGGTGTAGTTTCATCATATGTGAACTTCCATAAATTTTTGTTAAAGTGACTATTTTCTAATCCTTTAAAATGAACCATACCAGTATCAACGCCACCAAACATGATAACAGTATTATTACCAGCGTTTGTCATAGTAGATGCTCTAAACCATGCACCATTTGTTTTTGTCCACGCTACAGAATCATTATAATGATAATGACTATAACCTGGAATATTAGCTCCACCATTTATAATATTTTCTAAGTTACCATTATTTACAATATTTTCATATCTAAATGATTCATCATAAGGAAAATTACCACCTTCTTCATTTACTATATACCAAGGCCAGTCAATGGCGTTTACAACAGTTCCATTAAAATCTTTATGTCTATCCACAATACCATCATCGATAACTCCAACGTTAATATTTAAACCAGTAGGATTATTAGAACCATACCATGGAACATCTTTATCTGGTTCATCTGGTTGATTATATGCGAAAATTGCTTTAGAAAAAAATAATTGTTTGTTTAAAAGGTATTTATCATCAACAATATAAATATACCCATCAATTCCATTATTTGTCAATTTACACAATGTTGTAAAGTCGTTTTTATTTTCATAAACATTTACAATAACTTTTAAATCTTCTATTGGTAAATCTGTACCTATAGTGAAAGGGCCTTTTTCTTCTAATTCTAAAATTTTTCTTTCAAATTTGACAGTAGATTCTGTTGATAAAGTAATTATATCATATTCCCAATAATATGAATCATTCCATCTAAAATTAGGTATGAAATTAAATTTAATTTTGCCATATGTATTGTTTTCAAGATTATGTGTATAATCATAATATTCTATTTTGATAGTACCATATTTATCATTTACTTTTATACATTTTTCAGGGGCTGGTCTTGTTTGAACTTTTACTTTTCTACTCATAGCAGCACTTCTTCCTATAGTTGGTGCCAAACCCTGAATAAACATTTTATTGTTATCTGGTTTAAATCTTTCTATATTTGAAATTTTCTTATTTTTTGTTATACCTGACATATATATTTTTAATATATAAAAATATATATTATTTATCGATTATTTAATACGTTTTGTTTGAATGTCAGCGCTTACTAAATATATTGAATTTTCAGTAATTATAATATATTCTTCTTCTACTTTGTAGATTTTAGATACAGGACTAGTATATTCATCTTCGCTTTTCACTAGTAGTTTTTCACCATTTTCACGAACTCCAATCAATACATTGTTATCAAGAGAACTTGTCCAATAATCAAACATTATTGGTTTGTCTTCAACTATACTTAATTTTGAAACGTGTTGCAAAGTAGTTGAACATGGAAGGCGATAATTTGCTTCAGTCGATTCAGACTCAACGCTCATATTTATATTAAAATTATTTTAAATCTTTAAATACTTATTTAAAAATATAATAATTAATTAATTTAATGAATAAAAAAGAAAATTTGAATAATTCCAAATTATACAAAAAAATACAAATTTCAAATAATCTGACACAAACAGCGGTAAAAGAATTTGTAAAGATGATACAAGACTATTTAATATTTTGTTATAATGATGAAAGTTTAAAAGAAAATACTAACAAAGAATATTTGATAAATCGTGGTTTAAATATGTTATATTATATTTTCACAACTATATTTTTGTATACTAAAAATTTAGAAATAACAATATATCATTGTAAAAAAGGGTTTTATTATTACGTTGAATTTTTAGGACAAATAATAGAACAAGACAATACATATTTACAATTGACATCAAAAGATGCAATATTATTTGTATATAAAAAAACAATATTTGAAATTAATGAACAAGAAAAAAAAACATTATCAAATACAAAAGATGAAACAATGAAAATAAATATAATTTTTGATACATGTCAATTGTATGTTGATTTAATTTCTTATATATTTCAAAAAGAAAATATGGATACAATAACTATGCAAAAATATCATAAAAAAATAAAGAAAAATACAAAAATCATAGAAAAAATAATAAATATGAATTATTTTAAAGATAAAAATATAAGTAAGATAAAAGTTATATCATATTTTATAAAATACATGATTATTCAAAAATTATCTTGTGATGATTTATTCCAATATGTGGAAAATTTTGTAGTAGAATTAAAAAACAATAATTGTGAAAAAGAAAAAATACATGAAAAAACGTTAAATGTAGATTTTCAAAAAAAGATACAAACATATTCTAAAAAAAAATTTATTAAATGGTTAATAGTTTAATAATTGCTTTCGGATAAATATATTATTTTTTTAATTTTTTTTTTTTTTTTCTTCTCTTTTTTTTTATAATTTATATTTAAATGTATATTATTAAATTCTTGTGATAATATTTTCATAATAAATTCATAAGTTATATTCAAAATCTTTTCTGTACAATGGCCTACAATTAAAACACTACCAGTTCTAAAAATCATAAATGATATTTCAGAACATTTATTTGGTTTAATAATTTTCTTTTTCTTTTTTTTCTGATGACAAGATATTTCACAACAACAGCGTCCATTAATTTCCGTGTTTAACTTATTGTAATAAAATTTACATTGTATACCCGGATAAGAACACGGATCATAAATAACATTCAAATTATATTTATATTTTAGTTTATCAAATAATATATCTCTTTTAATATAATAATTGCAACAAAAGTTAGAATTAATTAAAACAGTTTGTATTTTATCTGATATTATAGATATATTTTTTTCATAATATGGGTTCAATAAATTAGTTACACGTGATAATATCATTTCAAATAAAACATCATTTTGAACACCTGGTATTTCTAATTTTCCAGTATTAAATATCTTTACATGCATTTCTTTAAAATTATTTTTATAGTATAAACGATAAATTAAAACAAAACAATTATAAAATGCTCCTGTTTTCTTTTTCTTTTTTGTTGTCAAATCATTACGGCATATACCTATATTAATTTTTCGAACATCTTTAAATTTAATTTTACGACCATTAGGATTATCTATTTGTTGAATAATATCATATTTTATATTATCTGTATTATTTATTTTTTCTTCTAATTTTTTTACCTCCTCTTTTGTATCACAATTTACTTTTATTTGTTTTTTTATAACCCCTTCTTTTGGATTATGATAATCAAGAACTGGGATTTTCCAGAAAATATTATTCAAATCAATTTCTGTATTTAAGTAAGCAATTTTTGTTTTTGTAGATATGTAAAGGTCACTACATTTAGGAATAACAACTTCTTTAACATTATTTTCTTTTACTATTTCGTTAATATTATCTTCATCGTTTAAATATTTTTCCCATTCATCATCCACATTATTCATATTAATAACATAATATATATTATTTATTTTAAATCAATTTATTTTCTTTACTTAGATAAATGGAAAATATTCCAAAACAAAACAAAGAAAAGACGAAGCTTCAAAAAATTCATAATGAATATAACTTAAAAAGAAACAATTTTAATCCTCAAAAATCTCCTAATTTATTTATGAATAAATTACGAGTTAGAATGAAATGTTATTACAACGAATTAAATAAATCATGCAATTCAATTAAAGAATAATTTATCAAATAATTATTTTTGACATTAGTGTTGTGAATAATATTGTTAAACACATTTAACCATTTATTTGTAAATACATAATCTTTATTGTTTAATAAATAATTAATAAACTGCTTGATTAATGTAATATATTGTATATTATATTTATCAGATGTTTCACTTACAAATTCTTTTATATAATTTATATCATTATTTTTAAACTTTCCTATTAATTTTTCCCAAAAAACATCATCAATCATAACTTGAATATCATGTAAATTATAATGATTCGATTGAATATAATTTATCATACTTCTTATATCTGATTTAAACATTTTTTGTATAGATTGTAATTTGCTATTGTTTAAATTTAATTTCTCACTTTTTACAATATGTTGTAGAAATAACAATATATCATCTTTTGGTAATTGACAAAATCGTAATCGAATAAATTCATTTTGTAAGGCAGAATCAATCCTACTTATATAATTACAAATTAAACAAAATCTGATATTTTCAGAATATTGTTGTATCAAATATTTTAACGCTGTTTGAGCATTTTTTGTCATATAATCTACTTCATCTAATATAACAAACTTGATTCCATCACCAAATAATGTTTTAGTATTTACAAATTGATTTATTTGATTTCTTATAATATCTATTCCTCTATCATCAGAAGCATTTAAATGTATTTTTAATCCTTTTCTTTTTTGTTTGTATTTTTTTTGATACGCATCAATCAAATTTATAATTGTTGTTGTTTTTCCTGTGCCTGGCGGACCATAAAATAATAAATTGGGAAAACTATTATTTTTTATTATATTTGTAAGCAATTGTTTGTTTGTATTCTCTAAAACAATATCATCAAATTTATTTGGTCTATATTTTTCAACCCAAGGAGCTATGTTCATTAATTAATAATATCAAAAACTTTTAATGTATTTTTTTTAATATATATTAAAATGTGATATAAAAAAATGTATATATATTAAAATAGTATGAATTTCACTATGGGTTATTTAGAAATAATTTTAGGTCCAATGTTTTCTGGAAAAACAACAGAATTAATTAGAATAAGAAATCGTTACAAACATTCAAATATTAAATGTTGTATTATTAACCATAGTTTAGATGATGATAGATATAATGATAATGCGCATATGGTATCTCATAACAAATATAAAGTGCCATGTATTTATACAAATACATTGAAAGAAAAATTATTGGAAATGTTGGAACACGATATTATATTAATAAATGAAGGACAATTTTTTGAAGATTTATTTGATGTTGTCATTAATTTAATTAATAAACATAAAAAGGTAGTATATGTTTGTGGATTAGATGGAGATTATCAGCAAAAAAAATTTGGTCAAATAATAGATTTAATACCACATAGTGATAATGTACGTAAATTAAAAGGTATTTGTTTTAATTGTAAAATAAAAGAATCTATTTTTACACATAGAATATCAAATGAAAAAGAACAAATTGTGGTAGGTGTAGATAATTACAGTTCTTTATGTAGAGAATGTTTTATTGTAAGTGCTTCTTAAAATAATCCCAATCATTTTTAGTGAATTTTTTTTTAGATGTTAAACGATTAATTCTTAAAAAATGAAAAGGGACTAATTTATTTTTTGCAATTTTTATATTTTTATTTCTAGAAGCGCCTATATTTAAAAACATATTTGGATTATTCAAACAATCGCAATAATGTATTAATATATTGGGTTCTATAATAATACTTTTAATATCGGGGTGAATCAATCTTTGAATAATAATTCCATTGTTTTTATTTATAATTTCAACAATGGAAAAACCTACAATTTGATTTTTGTAATATATTCTTGTGATATTAACAAGATCTAAATAATGTTTTATAATATTGAGTAATTTAATTTGATGTTTTGATTTATTTATTAATGACCATTTTTTAACAACATTATCAACATCTTCGTGGTAACCTATTTTATACATTGTATCAATACCTAGTTTATATCTATTTAATATATTACGAAACCTAGAAAATGATTTACCTTTTTTTTCAACGCATGTTTTTGTACAATAAATACATTCATCTCCAAATTTATCTTTTTTACCTTTAATATCTGTTCCGCGCAATGTAAATCCATAATCCAATAATTTTTTATTTATATCTTCTTTTATATTTGTATCGCAATATCGTATAAAATTATAATTTCCCATCATTGTATTTGGTTTACAAATTATCAATGAATCGTCTATTATTTTATAAACCATTTTATTATAAATTTGATATATAAATGAATTAAAGTATTCAACAAAATACTTATTTTTGATATTATTACTTATTATCGTGTGATCTTCTTTATTTATTAACTTCCAATTAAATAACATTATATATAAAGTATTTATAAAAAGTATTTAAATCAATTACTTTTTATGTTTTTATAAAGAATGGACAAACCGCCGCCAAAAAAAAGAGGTCGAAAGCCTAAAAAGAAATCAAACGAGCCTAAACCACCACCTAAAAAGAGAGGTAGAAAACCAAAAGGAGGAAAAATTATCAAGAAATCACAAGTAATAAACAAATTTGTTGTGAAACATGAACAAAATGTGATATTACATTTAAAATGTAAATCAACCGATGTTAAAAATAATGAAATTTCACAGATTAATTATACACCAATCGTTGAAAATGTTGAATCATTCAATTTACAACCAAATAATAAATTAAACACATTAGGTTGTGAAATAGTTCATACAAAAAAAGAAAAAAAAAAGACCATACAAAAAAATAAAACTACTAATAATAATACACAACAATTAAATGATAAAGAAATTTACGATAAAATTAGAGAATTAAAAATAAATTTACATTATAATAATTTAAGTGATAAACAATGTAGTTGTTTTTGGTGCACAGAACCATTTGATAATCCTACAATATATATACCAAAAAGACAACATAGTGAAGGTATAGATGTATATGGTTGTTTTTGTAGTCCACAATGCGCTGTAGCTTATTTAAAAAAACAAGATATATCTACATCTATGATGTGGGAAAGATACGCATTATTAAATAATATTTATGGAAAAGTATATAATTATGAAACAAATATTAAACCAGCCCCATCGCCATTTTATACACTTGATAAATATTATGGAAATTTAACCATTCAAGAATACAGGAAATTATTGAAAAATGATACATTATTGTTAGTGGTAGATAAACCATTAACAAAAATATTGCCAGAATTATATGAAGAAAATAATGATGTTCCTAATATTTATAATAATCTATTGACGGAGAAAGCTAAAACTAAAAATAATAAAAAATACAGATTAAAAAGCAGCGAAAAAAAGACAACAAAATCAAATATATTGAATAACAGTTTTAATATATCTTAAGCTGTTGCTGTTTTTTCTTTTCTCATATACCAATATTGATCAACACCTTCACGAAATGTTTTACTAGTACAAGCATAACCAATATCTAATAAACGTCTGATTTCTGATGTCATTGAGTGTGTATCATTTACCATAGTCCATAAATATATATTTTTATAGTCATCCTTTGGTTCTTGAGGATTATAAATAATTTTGTTTAATAATTTTTCATTTTTATGGTATTTTAAATAAAATATATCTACATCTGGAATTCCACCTAATTTTATAGATGTATAATACAATGCGTCTACTTCATCTTCTGTAAATAAATCCAATTTTATTAATTCATTTAACGTTTTTTTTGATTCATCGTTTAATTTTATAAATTTTATTAAGGTCATCCAATCATGACTATGAATATTTAATTCATTTAATAATGTTATATTTCCTTTTTCGTCTGTCATCATATCAGTAACTTTCCATTTTGTCAATTTATCATCTAATTTAAACAATTCTCTAAATATTGGTGCTTTTTTTAAAGTTTGTGATTTTCTAAGCATATCTTTACATACAATAACACTTTTAAATGTAGTAGGTATTAATAATAGTTCTGGTGATTCCATTATTGAATTAAATAAATATATATTTAATTCAATTTTACAAACTTTTACTGAATTTATTAGGTGGATGTTTTATCATACTAACTACTTTATTTTTTTCTTTATAAATTTGCGGTATGTTATTATTAGAAATATCTTCCATCGACAATGTTCCATCGGGTAATTTTTGTGGTAATACATTTTCAAACTTTGGTTTTTCAAAAGGGGTTGGTTCATTTTTATTTTGTTGTATACTTTCATTTTTCCTATTTAATAGTGTGTTTTCTTGTTTTTGCTTTTCATTCATTGCTGCCATAGCAGCTTGTTGATAGTATAATTGTCTTTTTGCTAAAACTTTTCTATGTTCAAATTTTTTATTTACGTCATCCATAAATCCACGGATTTCTCCAAATATTTGCTGATTTACACTTTTTTTTATTTCTTCTTTTGTTTCTTCCTTTTTTGTTGTTCCTACAATATATTCTTTAATAACATTAATATAATTATTATTATGTTCTTTTAATTTTTCTTTAACAGTGTCTTCATCATAATTGGTTTGTCTTTGGACAAGTTTTATTATTGCTTCTTCACGTGTATTTGTATTTTCGCTCATATAATATTAGTTAATAAATATAAAAAATATATTAAACGATATATATTTTATTAAAATATATGGAATTATCTGTGAAAGAAGAAGTTAAAAAAAGAATGAGCGAAGAATATGATAAACTTTCCAATAGTGTTGCACAATTGTTAAGTGAAAAAATTAAATTAAATGAACAAGAACATGAAAATTTTTTACAATTACAAAATTTACCAATTGTACGTAAATTACAAAGTTCTGTAGAATTTTTAAGAAATGAAACACATAAATTACAACAAACGAAAATAGTTTTGTTAAATAAAGTAAGATTATTAACTAGTGAATTACAACATTATAAAAATATAGATAGAAATAAGGTAACATTAGAAATAAAAGAAATAGAAGCATGTTCTGCTGATAGTAATGATGATATAATAGATAATGATAAAGAAGATATAAAAAATGTTTTAATTGATAAAGCTAGCAATTTAAATAATTTGAATAATTTTTATTCTATTTTGAATAGTGAAAATGAAGATAGTGATTATACTATAACAAATTCAGAAGATGAAGATGAAGATGCTTTACAAATTGAATTAACCAAGTATGATCAATGTAAGGCAACAAAATCAAACGAAGAAAATGATAGAACATTTTGGACAAAAATAGAGCAAGATGGCGATAAACAAGAAGAAGAAGCA
>CENJ01006598.1_pt1 | contig 39948 bp, 40 predicted proteins | sample 356161 | NCBI WGS metagenome assembly CENJ01 (sample SAMEA2619531, study PRJEB7988) | marine metagenome | biome: marine biome (ENVO:00000447); feature: surface water layer (ENVO:00002042); material: "saline water (ENVO:00002010), including plankton (ENVO:xxxxxxxx)" | depth 5 m | reverse complement strand
ATTGGTCATTTTGATAATGAAATAGATATGGCTTGGTTAAATAAAAATTATGGTCACACTAAAAAAGAAATAAAACCTCAGGTAGATTTATATACTGTTAACGGTAATGATATTGTGGTATTAGCCGAGGGCAGATTAGTTAATTTAGGTTGTGCTACAGGTCACCCAAGTTTTGTTATGAGTAACTCTTTTACAAATCAAGTTTTAGCTCAAATTGAACTTTGGAAAAATTCATCAAAATATGAAAACAAAGTTTACACATTACCCAAACACTTAGATGAAAAAGTTGCAAAGTTACATCTTGAAAAATTAGGTGTTGAGCTTACTATACTTGATGATATACAGTCTAAATACATAGGAGTTGAAAAAGAAGGACCATATAAATCTGACGATTATAGATATTAGACATTGTAATTCAGAGTAAATTTTAATTAAAACATATATTTTGTTAATATTTTTGTATAACAAGTACTTTAATTACTCAAAATTAAGTACTTTTGTTACTTAAAATATGCTAAGTTCGTTAATTACATCTAAAACCAGGCTACGGATGCTTATCAAATTTTTTGTGAGTGCTGCTAACAATGGATATTTGAATGGTCTTGCAAACGAATTCAACGAATCTACTAATTCAATAAGAAAGGAATTAAATAATCTCTCCGGTGCAGGATACCTTTTAAAATCAAAAGAAAACAACAGGATTATTTATAATGCTAATACATCTCACCCAATGTTCGAAGTTTTACAAAAGATTGTAAGACAACATCTTGGCTTAGAAGATATTGTTGAAACTGTGATTGATAGAATTGGAGATGTCGATCAGATTGCTTTGACTGGAGAATATGCTAAGGGAATTGACAGTGGAAATATTGAGATAATTATTAATGGTAAAGATGTGAATGAAGATTATTTGAATAGTATAAAACCAAAAATCAAAAAGAGAATTGGAAGAGATCTAAGTTTTCTTGTAAATCAAAAACTTGAATCAAATTCAATTATTCTTTATAAGAAATTAGCTGAATGAATTGGTACGTTTTGCATACTAAGCCTAGAAGTGAGAAAAAAGTTGAAGAAAAACTTTTATCCTTGGGAATTAATGCCTATTGTCCGACTCAATCAGAAATCAGGCCTTGGAGTGATAGAAAAAAAAGAATTCATATTCCGGTACTGCCTTCAATGGTACTGGTAAATATAGAAGATAAAGATATTAATAGGGTTTTTGAATGTCCAGGAGTTGTAAGTTATATGTTTTGGTTAGGAAAAAGGGCGGTAGTAAGTCAATCTGAGATTGATATTTTGAAAAAATATTTAGATGGAAATTACAATTTAATAAGTAGTAACTCTTCGTCTGTAAATGTTGGTGATGACTTTAAGCTACCATCTTTTAATAATGAAAAAGGAATTGTCAGTAGAATTTCAAAAAATAACATATGGATTTATTTGAAATCTATTGGATGTAGTGTTAAGCTAAAATTAGCTTAACTAACAATAAATAAGTATTATTTTTGTTAGACATAATTGTGGCTGACGTTGGCGAAGCCGTAAAAAAAATAAATGAAAAACATTAATATAAATATGGTTGATTTGATGAGTCAATACTCTAAAATCAAGACTGAAATTGATAGAAATATTATATCATCAATTGAATCAGGCAGGTTTGTTAATGGGCCTATTGTTAAAGAATTTTCTGATAATCTTTCTGATTATCTTAATGTTAAAAATGTAATACCATGTGCAAATGGAACAGATGCACTGCAAATTGCTTTTATGGCATTAGATTTAAAACCCGGTGACGAGATAATATGCCCATCATGGACATATATCGCTACTGCTGAAGCTGCAGCAATTTTAGGGATTAAGATTGTTTTTTGTGATGTAGATTTAGAAACATTTAATAGTACAGCAGCTTTGATTGAACCACATATAAATGATAAAACAAAAGCAATAATTCCTGTTCATTTATATGGGCAATCTTGTGATATGGCCTCAATAATTAAACTTGCCAAAAAGTATAATCTTAAAATTATTGAAGATAATGCTCAAGCAATCGGCTGCAAATATAAATTTGCAAACGGAGAAATTAAATTTACTGGAACAATAGGTCATATTGGAACTACTTCTTTTTATCCCTCTAAAAATTTAGGTTGTTATGGCGACGGAGGTGCAATTTTTACGAATGATGATCTATTAGCAGAAAAAATCAAAATGATAGTAAATCATGGAGAAAAAATTAAATATCATCACGAAATTATCGGATGTAATTCGAGGTTAGATTCTATACAAGCTGAAATATTAAATATCAAATTAAAGTACTTGGAAGAATATAATGCAAATAGAAAAATAATGGCTAACAATTATAATTTAGCATTTACTAAAATTAATGAATTGCTTACTCCAAAAGTAATCGCTAATTCTGAACATGTGTATCATCAATACACGCTGAGAGTTTTAAATGGTAAAAGAAACGATTTCAAATCTTATTTAAGTGATTTAGGAATACCTACTATGATATACTATCCAATTCCGATCCATAAACAAAAACCATACAGAAATAATCAAATATTGAAAAACACTGATATACTTTCTGATGAAGTTATTTCGCTACCAATACACACTGAATTTGAAAGCTCAAATCAAGACTTTATTATCGATAAAATCACTGAATACTTTAAATGAAAATAAAAAATATTTGCTGTATAGGTGCTGGCTATGTTGGGGGTCCAACAATGTCAATTATTGCTCAGAAAAATCCAAAAATTAAAGTTCATGTTGTCGACATGAATATGGACAAAATAGCAGCATGGAATTCAGAAGATTTACCAGTATACGAACCTGGCTTATCTAAAGTTGTGAAAGAGGCTAGAGGTAGAAATTTATTTTTCTCAACTGATGTAAATAAATATATTGATGAGGCTGACATGATATTTATCTCTGTAAATACACCAACAAAAACCTCTGGTGAAGGAAAGGGATATGCAGCAGATTTAAAATTCGTTGAGGCTTGTGCTAGACAAATTGCTGAAGTTTCGAAGAGTAATAAAATAATTGTAGAAAAGTCAACTGTTCCTGTCAGAACATCTGAAAAGATCAAGGAAATTCTAACATCAAATAATGATGATGTTGACTTTCAAATACTTTCTAATCCCGAATTTTTAGCTGAGGGTACGGCGATGAGAGATTTGGAAATTCCTGATCGGGTTTTAATTGGTGGAGATAATACTATTGAGGGAAAAAAAGCAATTGAATCTTTGGTAAAAATTTACTCTTCCTGGGTTCCTAAAGAAAATATTCTTACAACTAACCTCTGGTCATCCGAATTATCTAAGTTAACTGCAAATGCATTTTTAGCTCAAAGAATATCATCGATTAATTCTTTATCTGAACTTTGTGAAGAGACAGGAGCAGATATTGAGGAAGTTTCTAAAGCAATAGGAATGGACTCAAGAATTGGCAAAAGTTTTTTAAAAACATCCGTAGGATTCGGAGGAAGTTGTTTTCAAAAGGATATATTGAATTTAGTTTACATAGCTAGATCTTCAGGATTAAACAAAGTTGCAGATTATTGGGAGCAAATACTTATTATAAACAAACACCAAAGGGATAGGTTTTCAAACAAAATAATTGATTGTATCGAAAAAAATAATCTAGAACCTAAAGTACTATTACTTGGATGGGCTTTTAAAAAAGACACTAATGATACCAGGGAATCAGCAGCAATATACGTTGCTGACAATCTGATAAATAGTAATATTAAAATTGATGTTTATGACCCAAAAGTTAAGAAAGATCAGATTGATTTTGACTTATCATATTTGAATGAAAATTATGATAAATTTTCAGTAAAATTTATTGAAGATCCTGTTTTAAATATTTCTAGTTATAGTTTAATTGCTATTATGACAGAGTGGGACGAATTCAAAAATTATGATTGGGAAAATATTTACAAAAAAATGAAAAAACCTTCTTTTGTATTTGATGGCAGAAATATTTTAAATATAGAAGAAATGAATAAAATAGGTTTTAATTACTCAGGTCTTGGGAGAAAATAATAAAAAAAATATATTAGTCACTGGCGGAGCAGGTTTCATTGGTTCACATTTATGTAAGGCTCTTGTAGACCTAGGACATTATGTTATTTGTTTAGACAACTTATTTACCGGCATAAAAGATAACATATCTGACTTAACTGATAATCCAAATTTTGAATTTATTAATCATGACATTACAGAACCTTATTTCAGAAATGATATTGATGAAATATATAACTTAGCATGTCCAGCTTCGCCAATCCATTATCAACACAATCCTATCAAAACCGTCAAAACTTGCACAATTGGTGTAATTAACATGCTTGGTTTAGCAAAAAAAAATAATGCAAAAATTCTTCAAGCTAGTACTAGTGAAATTTACGGAGATCCAGAAGTTCATCCTCAGTTTGAAGAATACAACGGTAATGTGAATCCAATTGGTCCAAGATCCTGTTATGATGAAGGCAAAAGATGCTCTGAGACATTATTTATGGATTACTATAGAGAACATAATTTGAGAATAAAAATAATTAGAATATTTAATACGTATGGGCCTAATATGGCGGAAAATGATGGAAGAGTTGTCTCAAATTTTATTTTACAAGCTATCAAAGAAAATAAATTGACTATTTATGGAGATGGAACTCAAACAAGGAGTTTTCAATATATTGATGATTTAATTTCAGGCATGATTAAAATGATGAATTCTGATGACTATCTTACAGGACCTATTAATATTGGAAACCCAATTGAAATATCAATGAATGAGTTAGCTTCATTAATTTTAGAATTATCAAATTCAAAATCAAAAATAATCTATGAGGACTTACCAAAAGATGACCCTAAAAGAAGAATGCCAGATATTTCAAAAGCTGTTGAAAATTTGAATTGGAATCCAAAAACGAATTTGGAGATTGGTCTAAAAAAAACAATTGACTATTTTAAAAAATTATGAGAAAAAATATTAAAATATATTTGGCTGGGCACAATGGTATGGTTGGATCTGCTATTAAAAGGTTGCTATTTTCCAAGGGATATTCTAATGTAATTTATAAAAGTAGAAAAGATTTAGACTTAAGGTGTCAATCTTCAGTCAATAACTTTTTCCAGATTGAAAAGCCTGAAGTAGTAATTAATGCTGCAGCAAGAGTTGGTGGAATATTGGCTAATAACCAGTTCCCATACCAATTTCTAATGGAAAATATGATAATCCAAAATAATTTAATAGACGGAGCTTTTAATAACAGAATAGAAAAATTTATTTTTTTAGGAAGTTCCTGTATTTATCCCAAACTAGCTCCTCAGCCTTTGAAAGAAGAATATCTACTTACTAGTTCATTAGAGCCTACAAATCAATGGTATGCACTAGCTAAAATTTCTGGTGTTAAAGCTTGTGAATCAATTAGAAAACAATTCGGGAGGGATTTTTTTTGTTTAATGCCAACAAACCTTTACGGATTTAATGATAATTTTGATTTAAAAACATCTCACGTGTTGCCAGCAATGATCAGAAAATTTCATGAAGCAAAACAAGATGATAATAGAGATGTTAAGCTTTGGGGAACGGGTAAACCAATGCGTGAATTTTTATTCGTTGACGATTTAGCTGATGCTGTGCTTTTTGCATTAGAAAACAAGCTTAATAAGCATATTTACAATATCGGATCTGGAAAAGATATTTCAATTAAAAATTTAGCGCTTACAATTCAAAAAATTGTTGGACACAAAGGAAATATCATGTGGGATTCCTCCAAACCTGACGGAACCCCTAGAAAACTATTGGATGTTTCCAAAATGAAAGAGATGGGCTGGGAATATTCAACAGAATTAGAAAATGGTATCAAAAAAACTTACAATTGGTTTTTAGATAATTTAGATTGCATAAAAGAACTAAAATTATAACTATGAAAGTTGCATTAATTACAGGAATTACAGGTCAAGACGGTTCATATTTAGCAGAGTTATTATTAGAAAAAGGGTATAAAGTACATGGTATCAAAAGAAGGTCATCTTCATTTAACACCGAACGTATTGATCATTTATATCAAGATCCACATCATCCTAATCAGCGTTTAAAACTTCACTATGGAGACCTAACGGATGCGATGAACCTCACAAGGATAATAGAGGAATGCCAACCCGATGAAATCTACAACCTAGGAGCCATGTCTCATGTAAAGGTTTCATTTGACACTCCTGAATACGTTGGAAATGTAGACGGATTAGGTACTTTACGCATTTTAGAGGCAGTTCGTTTATTGGGTTTAGAGAAAAAAACTAGAATTTACCAGGCTTCTACATCAGAATTGTACGGAGGTATGCCAGAAAATAAAAATGAGAAAGGTTATTATGATGAAAATTCACCATTTTATCCAAGATCACCATATGGAGTTGCAAAGATATATGGTTTTTGGATCACAAAAAACTATAGAGAAGCTTATAATATATTTGCATGTAATGGAATATTATTTAATCATGAATCGCCAAGACGTGGTGAAACATTTGTAACTCGTAAAATTACTCGTGCAGCCGCTAGAATTGCTTTAGGGTTGCAGCAAAAGTTTTATTTAGGAAACCTTGAAGCCAAAAGAGACTGGGGACACGCAAAAGATTATGTACGTATGATGTGGATGATTTTACAAGCAGATCAGGCTGAGGACTGGGTGATAGCTACTGGAAATACGACTACTGTAAGAGATTTTGTAAGAATGTCATTTAACGAAGTAGGAATTGAATTAGAATTTATTGGAACTGGGATAAACGAAAAAGCTATTGTTACAAAATGTAACAAACCCGAATTTCAAATAGAAATTGGAAAAGAAATTTTAGCTGTTGACCCTAATTATTTTAGACCAACTGAAGTTGATTTATTAATAGGAGACTCAACGAAGGCTAAAGAAAAGTTAGGTTGGGTTAAAGAATATAATTTGGAATTGCTTATAAGAGATATGATGCAATCGGATGTTAGGTTAATGCAAAAAGATCAGTACCTAAAAAAGGGAGGGTACAATACAAATCATCAATTTGAATAAATCATGTTTAAAATCAAATTAAATAATGGTAAAAGTTTCAATTGTGATCAAAATTCAACAATTTTTGAAGCAGCTAAGAAAAATAATATTATTTTAGAACATAGCTGCCTTGCATCAAGATGTAGAAGCTGTATTGTAAAAGTGATGTCTGGAAAGACTGTTAATATGCAAGAAGAACTGGTTTTAACGGACGAAGATAAAAATGAAAATTTTGTTCTTTCATGTAATGCAAAACCTCTAAGTGATTTGGAGTTAGATATAGAGGATCTAGGTGATATTACAACATTTGTGAAGAAAATTCTTCCTTCTAAAATTAGTGTAATTGAAAAATTAACTGATGATATTGTAAGAGTAGTTTTAAGATTACCTCCAAGTTCAAATTTCAATTTTAATTCTGGACAATATGTAAATATTATCAAAGGAAATATAAGTAGAAGTTATTCAATTGCTAACAGCTCTGATCACAAAAATCAACTAGAGTTTTTTATAAAAAAATATACAAATGGTCTGATGAGTAAGTATTTTTTCGAAGAGGCAAAAATCAATGATTTATTGAGACTAGAAGGACCTATAGGAACTTTTTTTCTTAGAAATTCAGATTCTACAAATATTATATTTTTAGCAACAGGTACAGGTATTGCTCCGATTAAATCAATTCTTGAGGGATTAGATAGATCTCCTGAAAAAAATATGAATAAAAATTTATGGTTAATTTTTGGTGCAAGATTTAAAGAGGATTTATTTTGGAAACCAAATTTTAAAAATTTAAGTATTGAATACATACCAGTTCTTTCTAGAGAAAATCAGCATTGGAAAGGAGCAAAAGGTTATGTTCAAGATATAGTATTACAACAGAAAATTGATTTGGAAAATACTCAGGTCTATGCTTGTGGATCTAACGATATGATAAAATCAGCAAAAAAATTATTTTTTAATAATAATTTAAATCAAAATAATTTCTTTTCTGATGCATTTGTTCAAACTAATTAATAAACTATGAAAGCAGTAATTTTGGCAGGAGGCCTCGGTACACGGCTTAGCGAAGAAACAGTAACTAAACCAAAACCGATGGTAGAAATTGGAGGAAAACCAATTTTGTGGCATATAATGAAAACCTATTCTCATTTTGGTATTAATGATTTTATTATCTGTTGTGGATATAAAGGATATGTAATCAAAGAATATTTTGCCAATTATTTTCTACATCAGTCTGATGTGACTTTTGACATGAAAAATAATAAAATGACCGTTCACGAAGATCGTGCAGAGCCCTGGTCCGTTACTCTAGTTGACACTGGCGATAATTCAATGACTGGTGGAAGATTAAAAAGGATATTACCTTATCTAAAAGATGAAGAAGAATTTTGTTTTACATATGGAGATGGTGTAGCTGACATTGATATTAATAATTTAATTGATTTCCACAAATCTCATGGAAAACTGGCAACGTTAACAGCAACATTTCCACCAGGAAGATTTGGTGCGCTAGATATCGAAGGTAATCTGGTTAAAAAATTTGAAGAAAAACCAAAAGGTGATGGAGCTTTGATTAATGGAGGATACTTTGTTTTATCACCTAAAGTTATTGACAGAATTGAAGGAGATAATACAGTGTGGGAACAAGGCCCTTTGAAAAGCCTAGCATCTGATGGTGAATTAATGTCGTTTAAACATGATGGCTTTTGGCAACCCATGGATACACTTAGGGATAAAATAAAATTAAATAAGTTAATTGAACAAAATAAAGCCCCTTGGAAATTATGGAAATAATTAAAGGAAAAGTAGATTCAAATTTTTGGAAAGCTAAAAAAGTTTTCCTGACTGGTCACACAGGATTTAAAGGCTCCTGGTTGTCTTTATGGCTTCAAAACATGGGAGCAATTGTTAAGGGGTATTCCTTAAATATTAACACAAATCCAGCACTATTTACAGAAGCAAATGTTGCTGCTGAGATGGAATCAGAAATTGGAGACATTAGAAATTTAGAGCAATTAACTGTAAGTATGGTTAGCTTCAATCCACATATTCTTATTCACATGGCAGCTCAACCACTCGTAAGACTTTCTTATCAGGAACCTGTTGATACATATACAACAAATGTAATTGGATCAGTAAACGTATTAGAAGCAGCCAGAAAATGTCCAAATTTAAAATCAATTGTTGTTGTTACATCAGATAAGTGCTATGAAAACAAGGAGTGGGAATGGGGATACAGAGAAAATGAACAAATGGGAGGGTATGACCCATATAGCAGTAGTAAAGGCTGTACAGAGTTAGTAACCTCTGCATACAGGCGATCTTTCTTCAGTTCTAAGGACACTGCTTCATTGGCATCTGCCAGAGCAGGGAATGTTATTGGCGGGGGTGACTGGTCTGATGATCGATTGATTCCTGATATTTTAAGGGCTTTTGAGAAGAAAGAATCAGTCTTGATTAGAAACCCTTTCTCTGTAAGGCCATGGCAACATGTATTAGAACCTCTCTCAGGTTATCTAGTATTAGCTCAAGAATTATTTTTAAACGGAGATGATTTTGCGGAAGGATGGAATTTTGGTCCAAATGATAAAGATTGTAAACCGGTGAGTTGGATTTTAGATAAGATGGTAAAGCATTGGGGGAATAATGCTAGTTGGTGTTTAGATGAAAATAATAACCCTCATGAAGCGGCTTTTTTAAAACTCGATTGTTCAAAAGCCTCAAACAGATTAAAATGGAATTCAAAATGGAATTTAGAATTAACACTTAAATTAATTGTGGATTGGCATAAGCTTTACAATGATGGGGGTGATATTAAGAAACATTGTTTAAAAGAAATAAATAATTACAGTGAATAATGGAAAATGAAAAATTAAAAAACTTAAGATCAGAAATAGTTGATTTAGTAACAAAATATGCTGAAGAAAAATATAAGCCAATTCCTTTTATTGGAGGTGAAACTATAATTCCACCATCTGGAAAACTAATTGGAGAACAAGAATTACAAAACATGGTAGCTGCTTCTTTAGATGGATGGCTAACTACTGGAAGATTTAATACTCTTTTTGAAAAAGGACTGGCTAAATTTTTAGGAATAAACTATTGTTTATCTGTGAATTCAGGTTCATCAGCAAATTTAGTTGCATTTAGCACATTAACTTCTCACAAACTTGGTGACAGAGCTATTAAAAAAGGGGATGAAGTAATTGGAGTTGCTGCTGGATTTCCCACTACCGTAAATCCTATTATACAGTTTGGAGCGGTTCCTGTTTTTGTTGATGTTGATATTAAAACACACAACATAAACGTAGATTTAATTGAGGATGCGATTACACCCAAAACAAAGGCTATAATGTTAGCTCATGCACTTGGAAATCCTTTTGATGTCGCAAGAGTAAAGGACATTTGTAACAAATATAACCTATGGTTAATCGAAGATACTTGTGATGCATTGGGAGCTGAACTTAATGGACAGAAATGTGGCACTTTTGGAGATATTGGAACTTTAAGTTTTTATCCTGCTCATCATATGACTATGGGGGAAGGCGGAGCTGTCTTCACGAATAGTCTTGAATTAAAAGTAATTGCAGAGTCATTTAGAGATTGGGGAAGGGACTGTTATTGTCCCCCTGGATGTGACAATACTTGTGGTTGTCGATTTGAACAAAAACATGGAGATTTACCTTATGGCTATGATCACAAATATGTGTATTCTCACTCTGGATATAATCTCAAAATTACGGATATGCAGGCAGCATGTGGTCTTGCCCAGTTAGGAAAACTAGAATATTTCATTGAAAAAAGAAGAGATAACTATGCATATTTGAGAAATAAATTAGAGTCTTTAACAGATTTTATTCATTTGCCAATTCCAACACCCAATAGTAATCCATCTTGGTTCGGATTTCCCATAACACTAAAAGATAATTGTGGAGTTTCAAGAGTAGATGTTACAAAATTTTTAGATAGTCATAAAATTGGATCTCGATTACTTTTTGCTGGAAATTTGTTGAAACAACCCTATTTTAAAGATGTAAATTATAGAGTAGTTGGAAATTTAACTCACACTGAAAAAACCATGAATGATACTTTTTGGTTAGGAATTCAACCATCACTAGATGAAGTTCATTTTGATTTTGTAGCTGAAAAAATGGAAGAATTTTTTGGGATTGGTTTTTAATAACAACCTTACAATAAATCAATTATGAAAATTGAATCAACTATTATCCAAGGTGTATATATACTACACAACTTTAATTCAACAGATTTGAGAGGTTCGTTTATTAAAACTTTTAATAATGAATTTTTTAATAAAAATAAAATCAATTTCCTTACTAAGGAATCTTACTATTCAATTTCAAAAAAAGATGTAATTAGGGGTATGCACTTCCAAACACCTCCATATGATCACGAAAAGTTGATATATGTGCCTCAAGGAGAAATAATTGATGTTATACTTGATTTGAGAAAAAAATCACCTACTTACAAAAAATTCATCTCGGTTAATTTATCATCTCAGAATAACAAGTCTATATTCATTCCTAGAGGTTTGGCGCATGGATTTAAATCTTTAGAGAACAATACAATAACTGTATATAATGTAAGTTCTGAATATAACGCTCATAGTGATTGTGGAATAAAATTTAGTTCATTTGGTTATGATTGGAAAACTGATAATCCAATTATTTCCAAAAGAGATAGTCTGTTTAAAAGCTTAAAAGAATTTAATTCACCATTCTAATGAAAATAATTATTACAGGCTCTACAGGATTTGTTGGAAGTAATTTAATTTCAAAAATAATCAGTGATTTTGATTTTGATATTTTAGAGATTACAAGAGATATAGACAAATCAAAAAAATTATTCGGAAATAAAACAAAAAAATTGCATGTGACCGATATTAATTTTAACTCCACAATTTCAAAATTTCACCCTGATGTTGTGATTCATCTGGCATCTTATTTGACAGCTTCTGACAGTTATGAGGATATAAACAATTTACTAGATTCAAATATTTATTTTTTGAATAAAGTATTAAATGCAGTTTCGAAATTAAATCTAAAATTATTTATAAATACAGGTACATTTTCGGAGTATTATTATGGTGATGAAAAATTAATTCCAGCATATTTTTATGCTGCTACAAAAACAGCAGGAAGATCGTTCGTTGATTATTATTCATTGGTAAACGGATTTAAACAATGCACCGTTATACCTTACACAATTTATGGACCAAATGATTCTCAAAAAAAAATACTAAATATTATTTATGATTCTACAAAAAGTGATACGCCTTATGAATTAACTGCGGGTGATCAAGTTCTTGACTTTATACATGTTGACGATATTGTTGATCTGTATATTCAAATTGTAAAAAATATTGAAAATTTACCTAAAAAAAATATATTTAAAGCAGGCACAGGTATTGGCTATTCCCTTAGAGAAGTTGCAAAAATTATAGAACAAATCACCAATTCAAAAGCAAATATTAAATGGGGTTCAAAAAAATACAGAAAATCTGATGTTATGTATGCTGTTTCAGATATATCTCACACAAAAAAAATATTAAATTGGAAGCCAAAAATATCATTTAAAGATGGTTTAAATTTTTTTTTATTAGATGAATAATTTATCAATTTTAATTTCTTCTACTGATTCTTATCAAGATTGCTGGGATCCTTTTTTTTCTCTTCTTGAAAAGAATTTTGAAAATATATCAGAATTTAATGTAATTCTGGTAAGTGATACAAAACAATATACCAAAAAGAAATTTGTTAAAAATATTTCTGCTTCAAAAAATGGTGAAGTTATCAATTGGTCAAAAAGAATTTTATATGCGTTAAATTCGATTGATTCTGAAATAATTTTTTTTCTTTTTGACGATTATTTTTTAATGTCAAAATTAAATACCCATAAATTTCTAAAAATGTTTCAATTAATTAAAGAAGACAATGAAATTGGAAATATTAAATTTGAATACAATTCTAACTCCTCAATATCAAATTATAAGGGATTAAATCAACTTTGGAAATTCGCTAAATACAAAGCCTCCTTACAGCCTGGATTTTGGAGAAAAGATGTTTTAATTGATCTTCTACAAAATGGTGAAACACCATGGCAATTTGAAATTTTAGGCACAGTCAGATCTTTTTGTTATCAAAAAAAATTTTTAGTAGTGGATAATATGAGTTCTAGAAAGATATATGATTCAAAAACTTATGGCGGAATAGTCAAAGGAAAATGGGTTTTAAATGAATATGAAAAAATAAAACAAATTTGTGGAACGAAAATTACTTCACAAAGAGGGTTCATAAATTATAATCCTAAAAATAATGGGTTTAAAAGAAAAATCAGATTATTCGTTAATACGTTTAATGATATAAATTTAATTTACCAAAGTTTACTTTTCTTTTTTAAAAACTTGAAGAATTTAATAAAGTTTAATTAATAAAATAAAATTTTAAAAATATGTTGGATCTAAATAATAAATCAATTCTTATTACAGGTGGAACCGGTTCATTCGGTAAAATGTTTACACGACTAATCCTTGAAAGATTTCCTGATGTAAAACGTTTGGTAATACTTTCGAGAGATGAACAAAAACATTTTCAAATGGGACAAGAATTTTCAGAGGAAAAATATCCTGCGATAAGATATTTTATCGGTGATGTTAGAGATTCAAAAAGATTGATTACTGCTTTTGAGGGAATTGATATTGTTATTCATGCTGCAGCTATGAAACATGTTCATCTGGCAGAATATAATCCGATGGAATGTATTAAAACTAATGTGAACGGGGCTGAAAATGTTATTTCCGCATCCTTAAAATGTCAAGTAAAACATGTAGTTGCTTTATCAACCGATAAAGCTGCTGCTCCTATAAACTTGTATGGTGCTACAAAACTAACATCGGATAAACTCTTTATAGCTGCTAACAACGTTAAAGGTAATAGAGATGTTCGATTTTCAGTTGTGAGATATGGTAATGTTATGGGGTCTAACGGTTCAGTAATGCCATTTTTCTTGAATATTAAAAAATCCGGAAAATCTTATCTCCCAATAACTGATCCTGCCATGACAAGATTTAATATTTCTCTTCAGGATGGATGTGAGATGGTGTTTAATGCTATTGAAAATGCATGGGGTGGTGAAGTTTTTATTCCAAAAATTCCCTCATACAGAATCACCGATGTTGCAACTGCAATTGCTCCAGATCTGAGACAAAAAATTATTGGAATCAGACCTGGTGAAAAATTACATGAAGAAATGATTACCACATCTGACTCGTATAATACTGTTGATTTAGGAAAATATTATGCTATTTTACCTCAAAAATCTCCTTATTCTAAATATTCAAAAGAGGAGTATAAACTAAATTTCAATGGGAATGATGTGCCGGAGGGATTCTCATATAATTCTGGAAATAATAAGGATTGGGAAACTGTAGAATCTCTTAGACAATTAGTAAGAAAACACGTTGATAATAATTTTAAAATATAAAATATTGAATTATAGTAAACTTATTTTAGGTACAGTTCAATTTGGTATAGATTATGGTATTAACAATAATAATGGTATGCCTTCAAAAAAAGAAATTAGAGATATTCTAAATTATGCTTTTATGAAAGGCATAAGGTTTTTAGATACAGCTGAAGCTTATGGTGATTCCCATCTAAGAATAGGTGAATATCACAACTCCTCAGAAAACAGATTTAATATAATAACCAAATTTTTTGCAAAGGACGATACTAATTTTTCAAACATTTATGAAAAAGTGATGAATAATATCACAGAAATGAATGTGGATAAACTATACGGATATATGTTTCATTCTTTTGGTGATTACAAAAAATATTATAGGTTTTTTAAAAAAGATCTAAATATATTAAAGAAGAAAAAAAAAATAAATAAAATTGGTGTATCAATATATTCAAATTACGAATTGGAACAAGTTTTAAATGATGATACTATTAATTTAATTCAGTTGCCGTTTAATCTTCTTGACAATAGTAATAAAAGAGAAAAAATTTTGTTAAAAGCAAAAAATTTGAATGTTGAAATTCATACTAGATCGGTTTTTCTTCAAGGATTATTTTTTAAGAATTTGAATAGCATTCCAAAAAATTTAAATGAGCTTAAACCATATCTTGTGAAATTAAATAGTTTAACACCAAGAATTAATGAACTAGCACTGAGTTATGTCTACTCCAAAAATTATATTGATCAAATTTTAATAGGAGTTGACAATGTTGGGCAATTGAAAAGTAATATTAGTTCGTTAAAGAATTATAAAACAAATGATTTTTTTAATAAAATTGATAAAATTAATGTTAAAAACCATTTACTTTTAAATCCATCAAACTGGAAATTATGAATATAGTCGCAATAATTCAGGCCAGAAGAGGATCTACTAGATTACCCGACAAGATATTTTTAGAATTAAATAGAAAATCAATTATTTTTCATGTTATTAATAGACTTTTACCATCTAATAAAATTAACAAAATTGTAATTGCAACAACTAAAAATAAACTTGATGATAAGCTAGAGTTATGGGCAAAAGAAAATAATATTGATATTTTTCGTGGCGATGAAAATGATGTTTTAAGTAGATATTATCATTCTGCGGTAAAATTTAACGCAGATATAATTGTTAGAATTACTGCAGATGACCCCCTCAAGGATTACAATATAATTGATAATGCTATTCAATTACTTTTGGATAAAAAAATTGATTTTATTTGTAACAATAATCCTGTTAGTTTTCCCGAGGGTTTAGATGTAGAGGTTATGACTTTTAGAGCATTAAAAAAATGTTTTTTGGAAGCTTCAACAGATTATCAGAAAGAACATGTAACCCAGTATATCCATCAGAATAAGAATAAATTCAATTATTTTAATATAATGAATAATGAAAATTTATCATTCCATAGATGGACTCTTGATACAGAAGAAGATTATATCTTTATAAAAGAGATTTATAATAATTTATATGAAAAAAATAAAATATTTTTAACCGATGATATCCTTGATTTTTTAAATCAAAATAAAAAGCTTTTAGAAATTAATAATAAAGTAAACAGAAGTCAACAATATAGAAATTAAACAAATGAAAATAGACAGAATAAGCGATTTAGAACGAAAATATGTTTTAGAAGCATTGGATAATGAATTCTCAACATCTAAGAACGGTGTATTTACAAACAGAATGGAATCTAAGTTCTCTGAAATATTTGAATATGAATATTCAATAAGCCATGTAAATGGCACAGCAACTATGCATACTGCTCTTCATGCACTTGGAGTCGGAAAAGGTGATGAGGTTATTGTTCCACCGTTAACTATGGCAAGTACTTCATTATGTGTATTGCAAAATGGTTCAATACCCGTCTTTGCGGATGTTGATCTTAAAACATTTAATATTGACCCAAAATCAATAATAAAAAAAATTACACCAAAAACAAAAGCTATAATCACAGTAGCATTATTTGGCTTGTCACCAGAATATGATGAGATATTAAAAATTTGTAAGGAAAATAATTTATTTTTAATTGAGGATAATGCTGAATGTTTTTTAGGATATTATAAAGGAAAGCTGGTTGGAACTTTTGGTGATTTTTCAAGCTATAGTTTTCAAGCAAGTAAGCATATAAGTTGTGGTGAAGGTGGAATGTTAACCACAAATAATCCTAAATATGCTGATATAGCAAGAAGGTTTACTTCACTTGGATATGCTGGTGTCAGCGGAAAACAGGCAAAGATAACTAGGAATGATATTCAGGATCCAAAGTATAATAGGCATATTTCATTAGGCTATAACTATAGAATGTCAGAAGTTCAATCTGCAGTTATGTTAGGTCAACTTGAACGCATAAATGAACTGGTTGATATTAGAATTAAGGTAGGTGAATTGTTTGATAAAGCAATTGAAGGAAGCAGTTTAGTAACTAAACAATATACACCCGAATATTGTATTAATTCGTACTGGGGTTACAGTATGATTTTAAATACGAATAATCCAGAGATAGATTGGTATAAATTCAGAGATTTATTTCAAAAAAATGGAGGTGATGGATATTATGCTGCTTGGAAACTAACCTATCAGGAAGATTTGTTCACACAGCAAATTCAACATCTAGACGGTATTTATCAAAAATATGAAGAAGGTTTATGCCCAAATGCAGAATTTTTACAAAAGAGAATGATTTGCATGAAAACTAATTATTGGAATATAAATGAGGCAATTGAACAAGCTAGAATTTTAAGAAAAACAATTAAAGAGTTTAAAGTAAGTTAATGAATAAAATTCTCATAACAGGCGCCTCTGGAATGCTTGGCGCAACATTAGTAAATATTTTGAATGATAATTATGATGTTTACGCTTCAGGGAATTCATTGTTTGATAATCAGCATTATAAATATCTTAAATTTGATTTATCAAATAAGTCATTTGAAAAATTGTTTGAATGGTCAAACCCAGACATAGTAATTCATTGTGCAGCATTAACAAACGGAAATTATTGTGAAAGTAATCCAAAAAAAGCTTTTGAAATTAATTCAAATTCGATGGATAAAATTTTAAAATACACAAAAAGTCATGTCAAAATAATATACATATCGACTGATGCAGTTTTTTCTGGTAATGATTCTTTGTCAAAGGTTGATGATTTAACCAATCCGGATAGTATTTATGGAAAATCCAAAGAATTAGCTGAGAAAATACTAATAAGTTCTGGTAGAAAATATGTTATCATTCGAACTACAATTGTAGGACTCAATATAAATAAGAATAAAAAAGGATTTTTAGAGTGGATATTAGAATCATCAAAAAATTTTGATAAAATTTCATTATTTGATGATGTCTTATTTAATCCAATTTCTATTTGGGATTTGTCCGATCAGATAAAATATATTATTAATAATAATTTGTTTTCCAGAATATATCATATTTCAGGTTCTGAGGTTATTTCAAAATATGATTTTGGTATTAAGCTGTTAAACTCCATGAAATTACAAACAAATACAATAGGAAGAGGAAAAATAACTAAATTTACAGAGAGAGCAAAAAGGAGTAATGACCAAACATTAGATTGCTCAGAATACACAGTTGAAACAAAAAGAAAATTACCAAATGTTAATGGTACGATTAAAACAATAAAAAAAAATTACAATGAAAAAAGAAATTAAAATTGGAAATCATTTTATAGGTGATAATCACCCTGTATATTTTATTGCAGATATTGCTGCAAATCATGACGGAGATTTAAATCGAGCAAAGCAATTGATAAAATTAGCAAAAGAATCTGGAGCGGATGCTGTTAAATTTCAGCACCATGACGTTAGTAAATATGTTAGTGACTACGGATTCAAAAATCTGGGAAATAAATTTAGTCATCAATCAAAATGGAAAAAATCCATTTTTGAAGTTTATAAAGATGCTGAGGTGCCAAGATCCTGGACCGAGGAATTAAAAGACTACTGTAATGAGATTGATATTACTTTTTTTACTACACCTTATGATTTAGATACAGTTGACTTTATTGATCCATATGTACCAGCTTTCAAAATTGGTTCTGGTGATGTTGCTTGGCATGCAATGCTAGAGAAAATAGCAAAAACAAACAAACCGGTAATTTTTGCCACTGGAGCCTCAACGATTCAGGAGGTAGTAGACGCAGTTTCAATTATAAAAAAATATACTGATGATTTTGTTTTAATGCAATGTAATACTAATTACACCGGAGATGATGAGAATTTTAAATTTATTAATCTGAATGTTTTAAAAACCTATAAAACTTTATTTCCTGAAGTGGTTCTTGGATTAAGCGATCATACCCATGGTGGTGTCACTGTTTTAGGGTCCGTTGTATTAGGCTCAAAAGTTATTGAAAAACACTTTACCGACGACACCACTAGAGATGGGCCAGATCACCCGTTTTCCATGGACCCTACTTCATGGAAAAAAATGGTTGACGACACAAGGCTTTTAGAGTTGGCAATGGGTTCTACAATAAAAAAAGTTGAAGAAAATGAAAAAGACACTGTAATTTTACAAAGAAGATCAATAAGAACCATTAAAAGTTTAAAAGAAGGAGAGGTATTAAAAATTACCGACATACAATTTCAAAGACCTTGCCCACAAGATGCTATTTCCGTAAATGACATTGATAAAATAATCGGAAAAACAATTTTATCAGATATTGAAAACGGTGATTATTTAAGAAAACAACACATTAAATGGTAAAGTTAGATAATATTGGTATACGGGCTATAGAGGTTGAGGACCTACCTCTTATTCAAACTTGGAGAAATAACGAAAAGCTTAGAAGGTATTTTAGAGAATATAGAGACTTTTCAATGGATCAAAAAAAAGATTGGTATTCAAAAATGATTCACAGTAAAAATTTTGAAATGTTTGTTATAGTTGACCTTGAATCAAATGAATCAATTGGAGTTGCAGGAATTACATATATTGACTGGCCAAATCGGCATGCAGATGTACATTTTTATATTGGGAAAAATGGGCAATGGATTGATGAAAAATATTCACCAACAGCAATTAAGTTAATATTAAATTACGGATTTAAAACTTTAAATTTAAATAAACTGTGGGCTGAAATATATGAAATTGATACAAAAAAACTTAAATTTTTTAAATCCTTAGGTTTCGAGATTGATGCTACATTAAGGGAGCATTATTATTATGACGGAAAATATTATAATTCTCATATATTATCTCTACTAAGAAAAGACTCAAATTATGAATAAGGTTTTAATTATTGCAGCTCATCCTGATGATGATATTTTAGGATGTGGAGGTTATATGGCTAAATTTTCCAAAAAAATGAAATTTAGGGTAATTTTTATTGCAGAAGGTTCTTCATGCAGGTATACAAAGGATAAATTGACTTCTAAAAATGTAAAAGATGTAATTTTAGAGAGAAATAATTTTGGTATAAATGCTCTTAAAATTTTAGGAATCGATAATTATAAATTCTATAATTTTCCATGTGGAAGACTAGATCAGGTTCCTATTATTGATTTAAATAAAATTATTGAAACAGAGATTAAAAATTTCAAACCTGATATTGTATTTACACATTCTAATAGTGATACAAATAATGATCACAAAATTATTCATGATTCCACTTTAATTGCTACAAGACCTCCAACAGCTAAATCTGTAAAGGAAGTATATTCATATGAAGTTTTATCGTCAAGTGAATGGAAATTTACCAAAGTTTTTATTCCAAATTATTTTGTTAAAATAAGTTTTAATGATTTAAAAAGAAAATGGAACGCTTTATCTAAATATAAAACCGAAGTTAAAAAATTTCCATACCCAAGATCTTTTGATGGAATTGAATGTTTAGCTAAGTACAGAGGAATGCAGTCTAATAATGAATATGCTGAAGCCTTTAAACTTATTAGAAAATTTGACTAATATGAAGATAGCGTGTGTTTCATATAGATCCTGGGCTAATAAGATATACAATCGATTAATTGATAAGTATAAAGATGACCATAAGTTTTTTCTAATTAGATCAAAAGAAGAATTTAATAAAGAAGAATTAATTAAATTCAACCCGGACTTAATTTTATGGTATGGGTGGAGCTGGATTGTAGACGAATATTTTACTAAAAACTATATTTCTGTAATGTTACATCCAAGTCCACTACCAAAATATAGAGGAGGATCTCCGATTCAAAACCAAATAATTAACGGTGAAAAAAAATCTTCTGTTTCATTATTTAAAATGAATAATTTTCTTGATGAGGGTGATATTTATTTTCAGAGGGAATTTTCTCTTGAGGGCTCATTAGATGATATTTTTTTTAGAATAACTGAAATTGGGTTTCTTGGGACCTGCAGGTTAATCGACGGAGAATATAAAGTTATTAAACAGGATCATTCTAAGGCAACTTATTTTAAAAGAAGAAAACCCATGGATTCTGAAATTACAATTCATGAACTGAAGACAAAATCAGCAACTTATATTCACAATAAAATTAGAATGTTAAATGACCCCTACCCAAATGCATTTATTAAATGTGCAAACGGAGAAAAAATATATTTAATTAAGTCTAAATTATAATTAATTTACACCTACAAAAACTAAAATACTAAAATTTTGAATTTTTTAAAAAGTTCAGCAACATATGTTGGTGCAAATGTAATTAATGCAGCTGTTCCTTTCCTTTTATTACCTATCTTAACTGAATATCTTTCACCCAGTGACTATGGAATTTTAACTATTTTTATTTCAATTATAGCAGTCATGACTCCTTTAATTTCTTTGAATACAGATGCATTTATTCAAAGGAAATTTTTTGATAAGGTTGATTTTTCCCAGTCTATTTCTGTTTCAATTATTATCACATCATTTTTATTTTTATTAACTATACTTTTTATTTTAAAATTAAATGAAAATTATGTGTTTTTTGGATTATCAAGAAATATTTTGATACTTGCAATATTATTTTGCTTTACACAATTTTTTATAAATATTTTATTAATTATCTTTCAGGTAAAGAATATGCCAGTTAATTATGGTTCCATTCAAATTTCCTATACTGTTTTAAATTTAGTTCTTTCAATAGTTGGTGTTGTTATATATGATTTATTATATGTTGGTAGAATTTTGGGATATTCCATTTCATCTTTTATAATAGGTTTCATTTCTTTACTATTTATATGCAATAGATTTAATATAAAAATTAAAATTTCATCTAAAATTGTAAAAGAAGCTCTACTTTTTGGAGGGGGACTTCTTCCGCATACAATTGGTAATGCAATTATTGTTTACTCTGTTAGATTTTTTGTCTTAGAATATGAAAGTTTGGCAAGCTTAGGGATTTTTTACACTACAGTTCAAGTATGTTCAATTTTTTCATTATTATTCGTTTCGGTAAATACAGCATATGTCCCATGGTTGTTTAAACAATTAAATAAAAATGATTCTAGAATTAAACAAAAGTTAGTTGGTTATACTTATTTTTTTATTATTGTTAGTTTTTTTTTAATACTAATCTTTAATATGATTGCTCCCTTCTTAATCAGGATTTTCTTAAATATAAATTATCATGATTCAATTGATTTTTTATTGCCCGTTTCAATGGCATTTTTATTTCAGGCTATGTATTTTGCAGTTACAAATTATATAATCTATACTAAAAAAACTATCATTCAGAGTATTTGTACTTTTACTACTGCCATACTTGGAATAGTTTACAATTTTATTTTGGTTAAAAAATTTGGATTGTATGGAGCCTCGTATGCTTTTGCACTTACTTATTTTACTTTATTTTTTTCAACCTGGCTTGCATCTATTAAAATTTTTAGAATGCCATGGTTAAAACCTGTCTTTAACTATAAAATTAATGATCAATTATATAAATAAACTATATGCCTATTTCTTGTTTTCTTTGCCTTTATTGGTTGGGCTTCAAAGTTTTTTACCTAAGCTATTAGAACAAGGATTCATAGCATTTAAATTGATAATTTTTCCCTTGATAGTATTTGCGTATGTTGGCGGAAAAAATAATATTATTTGGGTCTATTTAATTTTTGTACACTTTTTTATTCTCTATGCTTTGTATGAACCTGCAGAAATGTATCAGTTTTATATAAATTCATTATCAATTTTTTCAAGTATACCCTTGTTTATTCTTGGTAAATATTTGATTGAATCAAATAAAAATTTCCACTCGTTTATTTACTTAGTATATGGAGTTACTGCATTTAATTTAATAACGATTTCACTATTTATTTTTATTTTATTAGGTATAATTGATATTTCAACTATTTATGAAATTGTTTCAAGAACTAATGATACAATTTATGGTGTTTACAGATTTGCATTAGGAAATGCAATTGAGGTACCTTTTATTATGACAACCCTATTATTCACGGGAATAATACTCTACGAAAGAGAAGACAATGAGAAATTATTTCTATTTCCCACATTTATAAATCTGCTTGTTTCCTTAATATCACAGTCTAGAATAGTAATAATTATTGCATTAATAATTTTTATTTATCAATTTATTAAAACGTCTTTTTTGAATAAGATTTTGATTTTTTTATTTTCGTTAATAGTCATTATAAGCTTTTCATTATATGTTGATGAGATCATACTATCTCTTGTTGAAAGGTTAAGTGGTGATGATGCAGGTTCTGCAGATAATCGTCTAATTTTATTTGAAACTTTCCTAGATAATTTTTTAACAAATAATTTTTTATTTGGAAATGGTATAACATCCTCTTATCAGTTAAATTATATTGCTTATGGCATCTATGCAACTGGAGAAAGTGTTGTAATTGAAATTCTATACGATACAGGGATTCTTGGAGTTATTCTGATTTTATTTCCTTTAATCAAAAATAATTTTAAGTATTTATTTTTTGGTAAATATAATTTTACGTTAATTTTTATATACATTCAGATAATGTTTTTATTACCTATTTTTTCTTCTATGTTGTTTGTTTCGTTTTTATTTGGAATTTGTCGTAAAAATTAAATTACTTTTATATAATGATTAAGTATTTTCTTCCACCGTTTTTTGTTGATTGTTTATCATTCGTAAAAAACTTTTCAAAATATATTTTGCTTTTTCCTGAAATTTTAAAAAATTCAAAATTAAGATACTCAAAAAAAGGAGAAAGGGTATTTGTAATTGCAAATGGCCCATCATTAAATAATTTTGATATAACATCATTGTATGGAAAAGAAGTTATAGTTATGAATAATTTTGATCTTGCCGAATGGAAAGATAAAGTATCTATCGTCGCACATTGTATCGGTGAACCTAAGAGCTCTGATCATTGGGGAAAAGATCAAATTGAAATAATGTCAAATACCAATGCTAAATCTTATTGGTTCCATATATCAAATTCAAAAGAGGTTAATTCAAGTGAATTATCAAATAATAAAAATTGTCATTATGTTTTTTCAATATATCCATCTGGACTCTGGAACAATAACAAAGAGATCAATTTAGCAAAACCAGTACTTGGCTATCAGACTACTGCACAACTTGCAATTATGGTTGCACTTCATTATGGTTATAAAGAAATTTTTCTAATTGGATTTGATCACGATTGGTTGTCAAATAGAAATATTTCACCACATTTTTATGAAGAGAGAGATGGTGTTAGAAAAGCAGATCTTTCTGTTTTTCCTTATTATGAATTAATAAATATTTCTCAAACAATGTGGAAAATATATATGAAGTTAAAGCTATCAGCCAATAAAGTAAATTCAAGAATCATAAATTTATCTAATCCATCCTTTTTGGATGTTTTTGAAAAAAAATAATTATGTTAAAAATATTTAGTATACTAAAATGGATAATGATTGATAGATTAAAAATGATCTATAGATTAAATCTAAATGCCTCCATTTTTTCATTTGTCCATGACTCTTCAATCGGAAATTTTTGTGGAATAGAAAAAGGTGTTATAATGCACAATACGGTTTTGGGTGACTTTAGCTATATAAATAAATTTTCAAAAGTTGAAAATTGTTCAATCGGAAAGTTTTCTTGTATTGGAGAAAATGTTAAAATTGGTGGTTTTTATAATCACAAGAAAGGTATTTCTATTCACCCTTCTTTTCACTCTTTAAAGCCACCGATTAATTTTTCCTTCTTCAAGGATAAGAAATTTATTTCGTCCAAGAAGATTATAATTGGTAATGATGTATTTATTGGAACAGGAGCATATATTCTTGACGGAATTGAAATAGGAGATGGTTGCATAATAGGTGCTAAGTCAATAGTAACTAAATCTGTGCCACCTTATTCTGTTGTTGTAGGTAATCCAGCTCAGATAAAATCAAAAAGATTTAGTGATTCTGAAATCCAAAAATTAATTAAAGTTAAATGGTGGAATTGGGACATTGAAAAAATTAAATCAAAAGCATCTCACATTTCTGAAATAAATACAAATTTCCTTGATGAATAATAAAACTGTATTTTCGATAGTTGTTATCACTAAAGATAACAGAATCGAGCTTTTAGAAACAATAAGCACTATACCAAAATCAAAATTATTTTTAATCGAACTTATAGTCATTGACAGTAGTTTGATATCCTCAAAGATTGATTATGAATGTCATAATTTAATTTATAAACACACAAAACCAAAGGGGATTTACGCTGCTCAAAATTTAGGTATATCCTTTTCGACCGGAGATTATATCATTGTTATGAATTCTGGAGATGGATTTAATAAAAACTCAAATGAATTATTTGATAAAATTACCGTTTTAGATATGTATGACGCATTTGTATTCTCACAACTGTTTACAAAACCAGATGGTAAAATACTTCATACTTATTTTCCTAGTAAAGACTCTATTTGGCCACATCAATCTGTTGTTTTAAAAAATGATATTTATAAAAAATTTGGACTCTATAATGAAAAATATAATTATGCTGCTGATCAAATTTATTTCACTGAAATAAGAGATTTTATAAATGTTTATTACGGAAAAGATATTTTAAGTTATTTTACACATGGGGGAGTATCAACTGGTTATCCAAGATTAATTCTGTGTAAAGAAAATTATATAATTTGGAGAAATCTTAACAAAAGTGTATTATTTTCCTTTATCAAATCATTTATTTTTCCTTACATAAGGTATCTTTTGGAATCGATTTTAGGTTTAAATGATCTAGGTCTCGTATTGAGAAAATTATATGATAAAAATATTGATAATAAATGATTACTGAAGCATTAATATTAGCCGGAGGAAAAGGTACAAGATTATCCAAGGTTTTGAAGGGTAATCCAAAACCACTCGTTGAAATTGGAGGTATACCATTACTTAAACATCAGATAAATCTTTTATTAAGTCATGGTGTAAAAAAAATTTACTTACTGGTTAATTATAAATCAAATCTCATAAAAAATTTTTTACAAAAAGAATTTAATCATATTGATTATCAAATATTAGATGACGGTAAAAAAGCACTAGGAACAGGGGGTAGTATTTTAAAGCATTTACATATTTTCGATAAAACCTTCTTTGTTCTTTATGGTGATACATTTTTAAATGTAAATCTTAATGAATTTTTCAATTTTCATAAACAAAAACTTTCCGATCTTACCTTATTTGCCCATCCTAATACTCATCCATTCGATTCGGATGTTCTAATTTGTGATTCTAATGAAAAGGTGATTGGTATCTCTGGATATCCTCACGATAAGTCCTTCTATTCATCAAATCTTGTTAATGCAGCATTATATGTAGTTGAAAAGAAGATGTTACAAGAAATACCAAAATTAAATAAAATTTTAATTGATTTTGCAAAAGATATCATACCTCTTTACATTTCAAAAGCAAATGTTTTTGCTTATAAATCAAGAGAATACATAAAAGATTGTGGTACTGAAGCCAGACTTAAAAAAGTTGAGAGTGATTTTAAAGCTAAAAGACATTTAAATTTAGCTCATGGTAGCTTTTCACCAGCGATTTTTCTTGATCGTGATGGAACAATTATCGAAAATATTGATCATTTAAATTCTATAAATGATATTAAGTTCATTCAAAACTCAATTAGAGCAATTAATTCTTTTAATTCAAATGATTTTTTTGTTGCGATAACGACAAATCAACCGGTAATAGCCAGGGGCGAGCTGTCTGTTAAAAATCTTAAAAGGATTCATGATTATATTGAATGGGAATTAGGGAAAGAAGGTGCATTTGTCGATGAGATTTTATTTTGTCCTCACCATCCAGACTCAGGTTTCCCTGGTGAAATTAAAGATCTAAAAATAAAATGTAAATGCAGAAAGCCTGGTACAGAAATGCTCAAAATATTATCTGAAAAATTTAATTTAAATTTAGAAAAATCCTGGATTATTGGTGACACAACAAGCGATGTCAAATGCGGAAATGACTTTAATATTAAATCAATACTAATTGAAACTGGTATAGCTGGAAAAGATAATAAATTTTATTGTGAACCTGATTATATTTTTTCTGACTTACATGAAGCATCAATTTTTATAAATAAAACTTATCCAAAATTATTGCAAATATTTGATAATTTAAATATTGAAAAAGGGCAAAAAAATATTTTTATTTCTGGTATTTCAAAATCAGGAAAAAGTACTTTAAGTAGTGCACTCAAGGATTATGTTCAAAACAACTTTAAATCAAAATGTCATATAATCAGAATTGATGATTTTATGTTAGATAAAAAAGATAGACATGAATTTCCTCACATATATGATGATGAGATTAATGAAATTATAAAGAAAAGATTTAATAATAAGTCATTTAAATTTTTAAAGAGACGTTACAATAAATTTACCAACACAATTAATTATTCAGAGGACAAGATTTATATTAGCAGTCAAGATTATATTATTTTTGATGGTTTAATAGCCTATGACTTGTCAAAGGAATTTTTTAGAAAAAATCAGTTTTATATTGAATGCTTGGAACACAAAGTGAAGGAAAGATTTATTAAAGACTATGTTGTGAGAGGTTATACCAATGAAAATATATCCAAAATTTATAAAGAAAGATATAAAGAAAGGATTATTATAAAAAAACAAAAAAAACAAGTTAACATAATTAAGTTATGATTATATCTAAAACGCCTTTTAGGATTAGTTTTATTGGAGGAGGAAGTGATTTGGAATCCTATTATCAGTATAACGGTGGAGCTGTGATAAGCTCAACAATTGACAAATACATTTATCAATCTACCCACAGATATTTCGAAACAAATGAATCATTAATTAAATATAGTAAAACAGAACTCGTAAAACATCACAGTGAAATTAATCATCCAATAATCAAAAATTTATTTTCAAGATTTGATATTAACCAAATAGACTATAATTCAACTGCTGATATTCCTGCCGGTACAGGAATGGGATCTTCAAGTTCTTTCACCGTTGGTCTTATTAATTTATGCTGTGAAATCAAGGGTGTTAAAATGACTAAATACGAAATTGCTGATTTAGCTTCAAAAATTGAAATTGTTGATTTAAAAGAGCCTATAGGTAAGCAAGATCAATTTGCAGCTTCATTTGGAGGATTGAATTTGATTAATTTTAATCAAAATGGTTCTGTAGTAATTAACCCTATTAACCTAACAAGGGAACAAAGAATTCAATTAAACGGCGAATTGAAGCTTTTTTATACAGGTATAAGAAGATCAGCATCATCAGTTTTAAAAGATCAGAAATCAAAAATGAAAGATTTAGAAAAAAGAAAAATTATCGATAAAATGGTAAGTTTTGTGCACGATCTTTATTATGAATTTAAAAATGGAAGAATTGAGGAACTTGGAAATATTTTACATGAAGGATGGTTATTAAAAAAAACCATAAGTAATAAAATTTCATCCTCACAAATTAATGATATTTACAATGCTGGTTTAAATGCAGGTGCAGTTGGCGGAAAACTTCTTGGTGCCGGAGCTGGGGGTTTTATTTTATTTTATGTGCCAAGAGAAAAAAATGAAATTTTTAATAAGAAATTTAATTTATTAAAAGAATATGAATTTAATTTTGAATATTTAGGAACCCAAATTATATATAACAATGAGAAATAATATAAAGAAATATCTAAAAAAATTAACTCAATCAATTGAAAATTTAAAAATAGAAGAAATTGAAAAAGTTGCGAATATTTTTCTAGAAACAAGAGATAGAGGAAATACTATTTATACCATGGGAAATGGTGGTAGTGGATCAACAGCCTCTCATATGGTTTGCGATATAACAAAAGGTTGTTCATATAATAAAGAAAAAAAATTTAAAATGTTTTGTCTGAATGATAATATACCAACTTTGCTAGCTTATTCAAATGATGTTTCATATGATGTAGTTTTTGAAGAGCAGTTAAAAAATATTTTAAAACCTAACGATGTTGTTTTAGCTATTTCTGGTAGTGGTAATTCAAAAAATATTATTCGCGCTGTAAAATATGCTAAATCAATTAATTCAACAGTGATCGGCCTTACTGGATACAGCGGAGGTTTATTAAAGGAGATTTCAGATGTGAGTATAGATGCTAATATTGATGATATGCAAATCTCTGAAGATATTCATGTAATAGTTATGCATATTTTATATAAATTGTTGGAAAATGAGTAATTATAAACTTGGTTTTCTGTTATCAGTATACAAAAGGGATAATCCCAAATATCTAAATGAGTGCCTAGAGTCAATCCAAAATCAAACTAAGTCGGCTTTTGAGACTATAGTTGTTGTTGAGGGTAAAATAGCTGATGATGTGAAAGCAGTTTTACTAAATTATACCAAAACCATCAGTGGTTTCAAGATTTACTATTTAGAAGAACAGAGAGGTCCATTAAATTATGGTCTTCCTTCTTGTCTAAATTATGGAATTTCAAAATCTGAATCGGATTATATTATGAGGATTGATTCTGATGATATCAATTTTTTAAATAGGGTAGAAGAAACCTCAAAATTTGTAGAGAATTATCAAAATGTAAAGTTATTTGGCTCCAATGTTGTTGAATATGATGAGAAAATGTTAGTTGAGCAAAAACAGCGACGTGTTCCTAAAAATCATAAGGATATAATAAAATTTTCAAAATTTAGATGTCCTTTTAATGGTCCAGCAGTAACATTCCACAAGGATACTGCCATAAAACTTGGATGTTATCCCCAGGTCGGAAGTAATGAAGATTATTGCCTTTGGATTTCATTTTTAAAATTTGGTTATCAAAGTTATAATTTGCAAAAAAATTTAGTAAAAATGAGAGCAGATATAGGTTTGATAAAAAGAAGATCGTCTTTGAGATATATCAAAGGTGAATTACAAGCTATGCGATATATTTTTGGGATTGGATATTTTAATTTTCCTCTATATATATTTCATATAACCACAAAAATTATAATAAGGTTACTCTTACCAAATTTTATTATAAGTAAACTCTATTCTAAATTTTTCAGAGTATGAAAAATGTATTAATCACAGGGGGTGCTGGATTTATTGGTTCACACTTAGCTGACAATTTATTTAAAACTGGGAATTATAATATAACGATACTTGATAATCTTTCTAAAAAAACTCATTCCTCAGATTGGCCCAAATACCTAAATAAGAACTACAAGCTAATTTTAGGTGATGTTACAGATAAAAAAATTCTCCTAAAAGCTCTTAAATCTATAAATATAGTATTCCATTTAGCTGCTGAACTTGATCTAGTTCCTGACTATCAAAAGTTTATGAATGTTAATGTTGGTTCAACAGCCCTAATTTTTGAGCTTATAAAAAAAAATAAATTAGATGTTGAAAAAGTTTTAATTGCTTCTACACAATTTGTTTATGGAAACGGTTTATGGACAAATAAAGATGGTAAAAAGTTTTTTCCTGAAATGAGAGAAATTGATAAAAGAATGCGCTGGGATTTTTATCAAAACGATGAAAAATTAAATTATAATTATTGTAATGAGACTCAGACTGTGAGTCCTCCAAATCATTATGCGTTATCTAAATATTTTCAAGAAAAAATAGCGTTAAACTTGGGGAAATTAAACGGTATTGATGTAAGAGTTTTGCGTTATTCTATCATACATGGAATCCGTCAATCTATCAAAAATACATATTCAGGCGCTCTTAGAACTCTGTGTTATTTTGCCATATTAAACAAAGAATACTCAACATTCGAGGATAATAATTCACTAAGAGATTTTACACCTGTATACGATGCTGTACAGGCATCCAGATTAGTGTTAGAGAAAGGTAAAGCTTTCGAGATTTATAATATTTCTAATAGCACCCCATTTTCCGTTTATGAATTAGCAAGTATAATATCCAAAGAGTTTTCAATTGAATGTAAATTTTCAACTAAAATTGAATGGAGACACGGTGATATTCGTCATGCAATTTCAGATAACAGTAAATTATTAGATCTAGGTTTTAAACCTAAATTTGAAGAAACGGATGTGGTTAAAGAATATGTTAATTGGTTCAAAAAACAAGATCTTGATTTTAACAGATTTAATAAGACACAAATAAAAATGCGTAAAAACGGTCAAATTATTTCTTTTTAATATTTTTATTATCAAAAAACTACTTTGACTTTTTTTACAAAAAAAATGGATAAAAAGAATCTCTTCTATTTTATATCAAATTGTCTTACTCTTTCAAGTCAGGAAAACAATAAAAATTTTATAAAAAAAAAATTAAAATCAAATTCTATTAATTGGGATGATTTTGTGAAAGTTTCCAGTTATCATTATGTCTTGCCTGCGTTATACCACAACTTTAAAGCTGTTGATTTTTTAAGATATTTACCAGATGATCTAGTCAATTATATGAAAACCATTATGCTCATTAATCAAAATAGGAATAAAGAAATTTTAAAACAGGTTAATGAAATAAACAATATACTGAGAAAAGAAAATATAGAACCAATTTTTCTTAAAGGTGCTGGTAATATATTATCCAATCTTTATAATGACAATTCAGAGAGAATGATAGGAGATATTGATTTTATTGTTTCCGATGATGATTATTTAAAATCGGTAAAAATAATGATTGATAATGGATATGAAGAGCTTTTCAAAATAGATTATAATGTTCCTATTTTTAAGCATTATCCTAGGCTAGTAAAAAAAAATAAAATTGCAGCAATTGAAATACACAAAGAATTGACAATAAAAAAATATTCACGACATTTCAATTACTCATTCATAAAGAGTAAAACGATTAATTTAAACGGTTTTCAAGTTTTAGGTTATTCTGATATGTTGATTTTATCGATTATTTCGGGTCAGATTAATGATGACAGATACTATTACAAAACTATTTCTTTAAAAAATGCTTACGATGTTTTTTTATTATCAAAGAAAGTTGATATTATGTGTTTAAATAAATTTTTAGGAAAATTAAGAAGGCCAGTTACAACTTTCATTTATATCTCATATAATATTTTTAACAAAATTCCTGAACTAAAATTTATTAAAAGTTCAAAAACAGAAAGAGACTTTAGATTATTCAATAATAATTTAAATAACTCTATATATACTAAAATTAGATTCAAAATAATTAGATTTTATTTACATTTAATTTCAAGATTTAATTTATTGATAAATTGTATTATATATAGTGAATATAGAGAATGGTTATTTAATAGAATTTCTGATAAAAATTGGCAAAATAAAAAAATAAATCAACTAGGAATTAAAAAAAATTAACATAGCTAATAATCTTAAAAATCAAAATTAGTTAGTTAAAAAAGTAATTTAAAAAAAAGAAATGAAGGGAATTATATTAGCAGGTGGTACAGGATCAAGAATGTTTCCGATTACTAAAAGTACTTCAAAACATTTGCTATGCGTCTATGATAAGCCGATGATATATTATCCTCTTTCTACTTTACTATTAGCTGGAATAAAGGATATTCTAATAATTTCTACACCAGCATATTTAGCTAATTTTAAATGTCTTTTCAAAGATGGTAAAAATTTAGGTATTAATATTTATTATGAAGAACAAAAAAATCCTGAAGGTATTGCACAAGCATTTATAATTGGAAAAAATTTTATAGGCTCGGACGATGTTTGTCTAGTTTTAGGTGATAATATTTTTCACGGAAATGGATTTGAAAATATTTTGGTAAAAGCAGTATTAGATGTCAAAAAATCTAAAAAAGCCAGTATTTTTGGATATTATGTACATAACCCAAACAGATACGGTGTTATAAATTTTGATCAAAATATGAATGCGTTATCAATCGATGAGAAGCCGGTTGAACCATCAAGTAATTATGCAGTAGTAGGTTTATATTTTTACCCTAACTCTGTTGTTAAAATTTCAGAAAATATTAAGCCAAGTAGTAGAGGAGAATTAGAAATAACCACGGTTAATAATATTTTCTTACAAGATAAGAATTTAAATGTAAATCTTTTTGACAGTGGATTTACATGGTTAGATACAGGTACACCTGATTCGCTGCTTGAGGCTTCCAATTTTATACAGACTGTTGAAAAACGACAAGGGTTAAAAGTCGCATGTATTGAGCAAATCGTATTTAATAAAGGATATATTAACAAAATGCAATTACAATCAAATATTAAATCTATTTTAAATACAGAATATGCAAAATATTTAGAACAAATTTTGAAAACTTGAATTTAATGAATGAAAATATTGAGGGCCTAGTATTATTAAAGCCAGAAAAATATACTGACAAAAGAGGTTATTTTATTGAGATTTATAATCTGAAAAAACTAAATAAATTACTTGGTAATATCAAATTCGTTCAAGATAACCTCTCAAAATCGATAAAAGGTACAGTACGTGGGTTACATTTTCAGAATATGCCACATGCTCAATCAAAATTAATTTCATGTGTAAGAGGAGAAATATTAGATGTTGCATTAGATTTAAGAAAAAATTCTCCAACTTTTGGACAATATAATAATATCGTATTGTCCGATAAAAACAATTATCAATTATTCATTCCCAAAGGATTTGCTCATGGATTTTCTGTTTTAAGCGATTATGCAATTATTTCATATAAAGTAGATAATTTTTATAATTCAAAATATGAAAATGGAATTTTATGGAATGATGAGTCTTTAAATATTGATTGGAAAGTTGAAGATGCCATTATTTCGAAAAAAGATAGAAATTTAAGTAATTTTAATGATTTTTTTAATCCCTTTGAATGAAGATATTAGTAACTGGAGCAAATGGACAATTGGGGTATGAGATTAAAAAAAAATCTAAAAATTACGAACATGATTGGATTTTTCTGAATCGAAATGATTGTGATTTTAAAAAAATCGATAAAATTGATAAAATTCTTTCAAACTTAAATCCTAATGTGATAATTAATTGTGCAGCCTATACAGATGTAGATATGGCAGAATCGGAATATGAAATTGCTGATTTAATTAATCATAGAGCTGTCAACAAAATTGCTAAATGGTCATTTGTAAATCATTGCAAGTTAATTCACATATCAACTGATTACGTCTTTGACGGAAATATCGACAAACCTATAAATGAATTAATTACACCAAACCCTCTAAACAAATATGGGAAAACTAAATTATTAGGTGACATGGCATGTCAAAAAAACCATCCCGGATCTATTATAATTAGAACTTCATGGCTGTATTCTAGTCATGGGAAAAATTTTTTAAAAAAAATGATATATCTTTCAAAATTTAAGGATAATATTAGTGTGATTTGTGATGAAATTGGTAAGCCAACTTATGCTGGTGATTTAGCAACTGTTATTCTTAAGCTTATATTTGAAAAAGAATGGATTCCTGGGATTTTCAATTATACAAATGATGCTGAAGTGTCTTGGTTCAATTTTGCAAATGACATAAAATTAATTTTTGGTTTCAAGTCAGAAATTAAAAAAATATTATCAAAAGATTATAAATCAATTGCACATAGACCTAAATATTCTTCCCTTGACAATTCTAAAATTATTAATGTTTATGATATTAATCCCGAAAGTTATATGGACAGTTTAAAAAAATGTGTAATGCTAATAAAAAATGAATTATAATATATTAATCACAGGTGGTGCTGGCTTTATAGGCTCTCATGTAGTAAGATTTTTTACAAAAAAATATTCTAACTATAATATTTTCAATTTAGATAATTTAAATTATGCGGCTAATCTTAAAAATCTAGAGGAAATAGAAAATAGTCATAATTATACTTTTATTAAGGGGGATATTCTTGATAGTGTTTTGCTAAGAGATATTTTTTTAAAATATAAAATAGACAGAGTTATTCATATAGCTGCTGAGTCTCATGTTGATAGATCTATAAAAGACCCCTTTTCTTTTGCACATACAAATGTGATTGGCACTTTATCATTGTTAGAAATAGCTAAAGAATTTTGGTTCAATAATTCTGAAAATAAATTATTCTATCACATATCTACTGATGAAGTGTTCGGCTCTATTGAATTAGATAGTTTTTTTGATGAAAATTCAAACTACAACCCTCGATCCCCATATGCTGCATCAAAAGCATCTTCAGATCATTTTGTTCGATCATTTGGTCATACATATGGGATTCCTTTTATTATTTCAAATTGCTCAAACAATTATGGTCCATGTCAATTTCCTGAAAAGTTAATTCCGTTATTTGTTTCTAATATTATTGACAACAAGTTTTTACCTATTTATGGAACAGGGAATAACATTAGAGATTGGCTATATGTTGCTGATCATGTTAATGCTATTGACTTAATTTTTCACAATGGAAAAATAAATGAGTCCTATAATATAGGAGGTGCATATGAAATTTCTAATTTAGAATTAACGCAAAAAATTATAAAAATAACTGACAGATTATTAAAAAGAAAAGAAGGCTATTCAAATAAGCTTATTAGATTTGTTGATGACAGATTAGGGCATGACTTTAGATATGCAATTAATTTTACAAAATTAAGAGAGCAACTAGGATGGAGTCCCAAAACAAATTTTGAAAGTGGTTTGGAAAGTACAATCAAATGGTACATTAAAAATAAAGATCAGTTTAGGACCATTTAATTAATTTTCTTTCAAGTATATCAATATTTTTTTTATTGACTCCTCTAAAAGTATATAACCAACAGAAATTAAAAAACTTATAATGACCATAAACAAAACTATTTGTTTTCTTTTTGGTTTTGATCTCTTATTCGGAATTGAAACTTCGTCAAGCACAGAAAAAATTGGAGTATCTTTATTTAGATTTATTTTATTGTTATTGAATTCTGTTGCTAGAGAGGTTAAAATATTTTCTTGAAGATTATATTCTGATTCAAGTTTTTGCCTATTAGATAAAAATACAGCAGTCGAAATATTCTTATTTGAATCATTAAATCTAGCTAAATCATTTTGCACCTTTTCAAAAACTTTCTTTTGCTTTTTATATTGTTCTTCAGAAAACCCGAGCTGTTCTCGAATTTTATTTGTTCTCAATGAAATTATTTTACTTTGTAAACTTTCGGTTATCATATTCACTAATTGAGTACTGATAAAAGCATCTTTATCTGTTGCACTTACTCGAATATAACCCTGTTTTTTATTTACTTCGATATTAAATTTTTGTTTAAATATTTCAATTAGTTGTGAATCATCTTGAGTAATATAATTATAATCTTGAAATATTATTTTTTCATCTAATTGCGAATCTTCACTTTTTAATATTGATTTAATCAATCCCACAACTTTTTCAAATAATGAACCAAATACAGATTTTTTGGATTCTTTTAAATAATCTTTCATAATTTTAATATCCCCATCTTTTAAAATAACTTTCTGATTCAATAAATCTAATGAGAATTCGTCGGATTCGATTATTTTAGAATACAATAGAGGAGATAAATAATTCTCTAGAGATGATTCTGTAATTGCATTAAGATTTATACCAGCTAATGAGGCTAGTGACCCAAGACTTGTATTATTAGATCCTGATTTGGTATCAGAAGTTTGGGGAACAAATGTTGTACTAGATTCGTAAACTATTGGGGCTATTATTGCAATTAAACACCCAATAATTAATCCTAATATTACTGCTCTGTAAGTAATTTGTCTTTTTTTCCAAACTTTTTTAAATAGTAAAATAAATTCGTAAGGATTGGTATGTGATCTTGGTTTCTTATCTTTCATTTTACTTATCTAAAGTTTATTTGCTAATAAAATAGCAGTAAGAGAAGAGGTTATTATTCCAAAAGTTGTGTTAAAATTATTAATAAACTCACCTCTATTTACTTCTTTTTTTATTTTTTCGTTTACTACAACTATACTTCCAGGGAAAACTTTCGGATTTTTAAATAACCCCAATTTTTTAGAACTACCATTTGAGTTTATCACATAAGCTTTTGAGCCATCTTTTGTTTTACCACCTGATAATTTAATGTAATGTTTGGCTCTTTTACCTTTAATCCATTTAAAGTTTGATGATTTTTCAACAAATCCTCCTGTGGATATAATAGCCCCTCTTTCAGTATTTATATACACTTGGTCACCATCAATTAATGCTGTACTTTTTAAATTTTTTGGCTTTGATAAATCCATACTTAAAATTTTATCACCTCTTTTAATATATGAACTCTTAAGATTTGCGTATTTGGTCAGTCCTCCACATTTTTCGATTAAATCCTTTAAGTTATTATCTTTAAATTCCAGTACAACGTTTTGCGGAATGAATACTTCACCGTAAATTGAAATTGTTTCTTGTTTTTGAAAACCGATTTTTTGTTTCACTGAAATTATATCTTTATCATTTAATATAAACTCATGTTTTGGACTGTTTTTCAAACCAAGCAAATAGTCTAAATCAACTTCGATTTCATACTTAGTGCTTAATCTATCAGAATCAACATCAAAATTTTCTCTATAAATAAAAATTTTCTCCATATCTGAACCATCCACAAATCCTCCAGCTAATAAAATTACATCCTCAGGATACATATTTTCTTCTAAAATTAATGTCTTGCCATTTTTTATGCTTCCATAAATAGATACCTCTTTTTGATTTCTTTCACTAATATTATTGTTGTAAATGTAAATTTTATCTTTTGGTAGGACATAAATATCCTTGAGTTTATCTGGATTAAGAAAGTCATAATTAATTGTAAAATAATCTCCACTCTCAGTATTATATCTTTTTAAATCAATTCTTGTTTGTAAAATATTGTTTTTGAATTCTGGGTTAGCTATTTCGCTATTGTTAAATATAATATCATGAATGCTTAAATTTTCTTTCCAGTTTAATATAATATCTTCATTTGGGTTTAAAAATCCTGATAGGGTTACTCTTTTTTCTCCTTCCACTTGACTTTTATTGAAGACTGTAACCAGATCACTTTCTTGTAGTTTAACCGTGACTTTATCATCTAATATGTCTGATAAATTGTAGTTATTCACAACTTCAGTTCCGTTAATAATGCTTAGTACTTCAACTTTTTCAAAATAAGTATATGGTTTAACTCCTTTTGCTGCATCATTTATTATAGCTTTTAATGTAGGGAAAGTAGATAGAGAGAAAGTGCCAGGATCAAATACATTTCCTTGAATACTGACTTGATCAATTTCAAGATCTAAAATTCTAAAAAATATTACCTGATCCCCGTCAATAAGATTTAAATCTTTTTCATTATCTATGTATTCCTGATAATTTACAGTTATTAATTTTCTGTCAATAACATTTGATTTTATTCTTTCATTTTGGGGGATTATTCTTTGTATATTAACTTTATTTGTCTGAGTTGTTGGCAAAAGTCCACCAGAATAATTGATTAAATCAGATAGGTTTTCACTTTCTAACATTTCATAAATTGAACTTCTTCTAAGTTCTCCTGTGAGTTCAATTGAATTTTTTCTATTTGGTACAAAAATAACGTCATTATTGGTTAAAGTTACATCGCCCTGAAGCTTACCTGATGTTATATATTCATATAGATCAATTTTTTTGTATTCTTTGTTATTTCTATAAATAACGATTTCTCTAAGGGAACCAGAAAATCTGACACCACCAGCAGCATACAAAGCTGAAAGAGCTGAACTCGATGTGGTCAATAAATGAGGTCCAGGAGAATTAACCTGTCCTAATACCACAACTTTAGTAGGTTTCAGTTGAGTTAAGGCTACATCCATAAAAGTTTTTTGTGGTGAGCTTACCAATCCTGACAAATACTTTCCAAGAAAAATCTTTAGCCTTTCTTTGAGAGTCTTAAATGACATGCCAGCAGCAAAAAATAAACCATAGTCCCTTATATTGATATTGCCGTTTCTGTCAACAGTCACTTTAACCTCCAGTGAATTGTTTCCATATATAATTATTCTTATTTCATCACCAGGACTTATTAAATATCCTTCATCAATATTTCCGAGTAAGTATTCTTTATTTAGATATGGATTATTTTTAAATATCTCATAACCAAAATAATTTGAAAATTGACCCTTTGTTAGGTATTCTATTTCATCAGTTTCTAATTCCTCAATAATCTCATTTTTTATTTCGTTTTCGTCTATAGTAAGAATGCTATTGTCCGGGGTGGACATATCCTCAATTGATTTATTATTGTCCTCTGAAAAATATTCATTCAGTAAGTTATCATAACTTAAACCTCTTTGAGCCGCTATTTTTCTAGCTTGAGATTCAGAGATTCCTCTTGATTTAAGAGCATTGATAGCCTCTGATTTGGTGTCAATGTTAAGAGACTTTGCTTTTTGTACAGCCTGATTTATTATAGCTTCATTTGATTGCGAGTAACCTACAATGCTTGTAAGTAATAAAATATAAAGATATTTCATATGGATATTTTAGGTGGACAAATATATAAAAAAACTAAAAGATAATATATTATTGTATTTTACAATGTAATATTTTTTTCATATTGTAAACTGTTTTTAAAACTCTCAAATAGATAAAATAAATTCATAAATTTGATTATGAATTCAGAGTTTCCGTTTCCTTTATACTACTTAGGTTTATTAGTACTTACAGTATTCTTGTCCAGGTTTGTTTTTAGAAGGTATATTGGATTTGCAAAGCGGTATAATTTGGTAAAATCTACTAATTCAAGAGCAGCTCATAAGGGGTTAGTTTACACTGGTGGAGGAGTTGTTTATGCTGCAGTTATTATGGTGGCAGCAGTTGTTCTTCAAAACTTGGACTTTGTTGAGTTTGCAGCACTTTCACCTGTTATAGGAACTTCTATTTTAATAGCTGTTCTAGGGTTCTACGATGATTTTACAGATATAACGGCTTTTCATAAGTATATTATCCTTACTTTTTTGATTTCAATGCTGGTTTACTCATTCTATTTGAGTGGATCAGGATTTGATATTATTTTAAACTTAAATGGTTTTTTAGGTATTTATGAATTAGGCCCATTTTCAAGTTTTGTTTTTACTTGTTTTGTATATCTATCGATTATGAATGCGA
>CENJ01128569.1_pt1 | contig 40136 bp, 29 predicted proteins | sample 356161 | NCBI WGS metagenome assembly CENJ01 (sample SAMEA2619531, study PRJEB7988) | marine metagenome | biome: marine biome (ENVO:00000447); feature: surface water layer (ENVO:00002042); material: "saline water (ENVO:00002010), including plankton (ENVO:xxxxxxxx)" | depth 5 m | reverse complement strand
AGCGGCGCTCCTCACCCTGCCTCTGTTCGGGGTTATCATAGGCTCGCTGGGCGAGAGTGATGGCACGTGGTCACACCTCTCCGAAACGGTGCTTTCAGAGTATGTGATTAACACGCTGGCGCTTCTGCTGATGGTTGGCGTTCTGACCGGCAGCATTGGAACGGTCAGCGCATGGCTCGTCACATCGATCGAGTTCCCAGGGCGCAAAGTCGTCGAATGGCTTCTGGTTCTACCGATCGCCTCACCGGCCTATATCGCCTCTTATGTTTATACGGACCTGATGGACTATGCCGGCCCTGTCCAATCTGCGCTGCGCGGCCTGATGGGCTGGGGCGCTGATGATTACTGGTTTCCGGCGATCAGAACGCTTCCGGGCGCGGGGCTTGTGCTATCCTTCGTGCTCTACCCGTATGTCTATCTGCTCGCGCGATCTGCCTTTTTGAACCAGTCCCAGACCCGCTTTGCTGCTGCCCGCTCCCTTGGCGCCTCACCCCTGCGCGCCTTCTGGAGCGTGGCACTACCAGCCGCCCGCGCAGCGATTCTGGGCGGCATTGCCCTCACGCTGATGGAAACCGCGGCCGACTTCGGTGTGGCGGACTATTTCGGCGTGCCGACCTTCTCTACCGGCATTTATCGCGCCTGGTATGGCATGGGCGATCCGGTTTCAGCGCTACGCCTCTCCGGGCTGCTTCTTGTCATCATGGCCATTCTGGTGATGGCTGAGCGCCGCTTCCGCCCGTCTCAGGCCAATAATGACATTGCCCGCGATACCGTTCTGCGCCGCATGAAACCGTCCAGACCGCTGCAATGGCTCGCCGCCTTTGCCTGTATCATGCCAATACTGATCGGCTTTGCCTTCCCTGTCGCCCGCCTGATCTATCTTGCGGCTGGCGATATAGCCCGTAACGGCATGCCTCAGTTTGTGTCTTTCGCGACGAACTCAGTCACCATGTCAGTTATCGCTGCAGGCCTCACACTCGCGCTCTCTCTTTTCCTCGCCTATGCCCAGCGCGGCCGGACGCGCAACCAGAAGACCGGACCGATGAGCGCGGCAACACGCCTTGCAACGCTCGGCTACGCTCTGCCCGGCACACTTCTCGCGGTTGGTCTTCTTCTTCCGATGACGACGATTGATAAGTCGATCTCTCGATGGATGCTGGATCAGTTCGGCTGGGCACCGGGTCTGTTCCTCACGGGCACAGTCGTTACGCTGATTTACGCCTATGTGATCCGCTTCCTGACAGTATCTTACAACACGGTCGAGCCTGCCGTTTCATCCATCCCGCGCGCTATGGACGAAGCAGCCCGCACACTCGGCTCACGCCTGTCACGTATTGTATTTGAAGTGCACCTTCCGGGCCTCAAGCCTGCGCTCTATTCGGCCGGCCTGCTGGTCTTCATCGACACGATGCGCGAACTGCCCGCGACGCTCCTGCTACGCCCGGCCAATTTCGAAACGCTGGCAACGCAAGTCTACCGTCTCGCCTCGGATGAACGCCTCGCAGAAGCTTCTGTCGCCGCGCTTATCCTCATTGCGATTGGTATTCTGCCCGTCATGCTGATCACACGAGCAAACCTCAAATCCTAATCGCTCAGACGAGGCCTTTTTCTTTCAGAATGCGTTCGGCCAGCGCTAGGTCCTCAGGCGTATCCACACCTGAAATAGACACTTCCGGCGCAGGCACTTCCACGACGCGGATTTTCATGCCGGCTTCCAGCATGCGCAGCTGTTCCAGCCCTTCCAGCGCCTCATAGTAAGATTCCGGCATCTCAGCGAACGCCTTCAGCGCACTCAGCGAATAGGCGTAAAGCCCGATATGGCGCAGCACTGGTGAGAACTCACCTTCGCCGCGCATTTTCTCTTCCTTGCGCAGGCCCGGAATGATGTTCTTGGAGAACCAGAGCGCACGGCCATCCGGCCCACGAACGCAGGTCGTACCGGAAAACGGCGCAATCTTTTTATGCTCACGCAGCTCGTCCAGGGCATCCCATGTCAGTCGTACCACCGGCGTTGCCGCATCATCGCCTGTCTCCAGAACAGCCTTGCCGACATCCGCCACCATTTGCGGCGGTGTAAACGGCGCATCGCCCTGCAGGTTGATGACAACATCGGGCTCGAGCCCCAATGCCGCGACAGCCGCAAGCGCCCGGTCAGTCCCTGTGGCGACATCTTCTGGCGTCAGAACCACCGGCACACATTCAGCCTCGCAATGGGCTGCAATGCGCTCGTCATCCGTCGCGACGACATAGCCAGCATCGCCGATAATATCCGCTGCAGCCTTAGCCGTTTCAGCCACGCGCAGCACCATAGATTTACCTGCAATCTCCATAAGCGGCTTGCCCGGAAAACGGGTGGAGCCATAGCGGGCAGGAACAACGATGAGTGTACGCATTAAGGCATCTCATAAAAACTGAACTGGACAGCCACTCACTTGCGCCAGTCCGGCGCTACGTGTCAATTTCCCATCTCGGTGCAAAACGCGAAACTCAAGGCGCATCTAATGAACCACACCATCAAGACAGGTATCTCAGGCGCGTTCATTGTATTCGTAGCCGCCTGCACTCAGAATGAAGCATCTCCGGAACAGGCGGTGATTGAGCTGTATACGGCAGCGTACAACGAGGCAGACGTCGCCTCCATGGCCGCGCTTATGAGCGACACTGTGCAATGGTTTGCAATAGAAGGCGGCGTGACAGTTCCGATGGCTGACGGCAAAGAAGATCTCAGCGCACAACTCACAACATATCTGGCTTCGACAAATACTACGAGTACGCTATCAGACTGGACTCAGAATGGGGCATTTCTTTCGGTCATTGAAACCGCCAGCTGGTCTTCGCAATCTGGTGAGAGCATGTCCCAATCATCGCTCGCAGTCTATGAAATCCGCAACGACCGCATCCAGCGCGTTTGGTACTACCCAACGGATTAATCCCGGAAGCTAGCGCGCGACTTCGACATTCTCCACGCGCTGAATGCTGGATTCGCTCTGGCGCTGCCCCATGGCCGACACGTCAAACGCCATAGTCAGCTCGGAAAGATACGGGCGACCGGATGGCCCCGCCTCGCACGTGCCGAACAGGTCGAATGTGTGCACGCGGGCGATAATCATCGGCTTGAAGGATTCGGGCAGATGATACTGGAAGGAGACGAGCTGACGCGTTTCCTTATCGACCACCACGGTCCCGATAGAGCGTTCGGCAATCTGGCGCTCAAAATCTTCAGCGTCTTCCGGCGTTGTTGGCGTAAAGGTGAAGGTGGCCGTTGTGTCACTTTCGGCGGCCAGTTCCACATCGCCCTTAACGCGGTCTTCCATGCCATCGCACCAGATGTCGCCAGCATCTTCTGAAACGCTCTCCAGAAGGTCTTCTTCGCTAATCTGGTCGGTCTGTTCGTGAATGGTCACAGGCATCGCCGAGTGCGGATCGTAGCTATAGCGGAACAGCACATCGCCCGACCCGCGCGTGACAGACATATCGAAGCTGTGCGGCGTTTCCTCGCCTTGGTATGGGCCGACGGCATCGCGAAACAGCGCCGGCCAGCTTTCATCGGCAAAAGCCGGTCCGGCGGTACTGAATGCAAGAGCGATAACTGGCAGGGCCAAGCGCATGAATAGTCTCCGTGTTGGAAGTCACATCAACCCGAACCCCGCACGAAATCAAATGAGAATTTTGTCAGGTTGTAGTTCGCAGATGACGCCGCGCGTTTTCACGCTATGTTCCAACCATGGCTGACGGCGACCCCCGCATTTTACTTCCCGACCAGTTTGAAGACTGGTTCGCCTCTCGAGGTTGGCAGCCGCGCGCCCATCAGCTGGCGCTCGCCGATGCCGCGACCCGCAATGAAAGCGCGCTGCTGATTGCGCCAACGGGAGCAGGCAAGACGCTGGCCGGCTTCCTGCCAAGCCTGATTGATCTGGCGAGGCAGAAGCGCCAGTCGAATGACACACGCCCTCGCCTCCACACGCTTTATATCTCGCCACTCAAAGCGCTCACCGTCGATGTGCACCGTAATCTCAACACACCGGTTGAGGAAATGGGGCTCGATATCCGCATAGAGACGCGCACCGGTGACACGCCGCAATCGCGACGCCAGAGACAGCGCGCCAATCCGCCAGATATTCTGCTCACCACACCGGAACAGCTCGCGCTGTTCATTGCCTCTGACCGGGCGAGCGAGTTCTTCGAAGACCTGAAATGCGTGATCATTGACGAGATACACGCCATAGCGCCCACTAAGCGCGGAGATCTTCTGGCGCTCGGCCTTGCGACCTTAAAAAGCTGGGCACCCAATCTGCGCCTGACGGGCCTCTCGGCGACAGTGGCGGACCCAGACAAGCTCACCCATTGGCTAGGCGGCGCGACCACCATAACCGCAGCAGGTGGCGCAGACGCAAATATTGACCTTCTGATCTCTAAAGAGCGCATTCCCTGGTCTGGCCATTCGGGGCGGTTCGCGATTGGCGAGGTGTATGAGGAGATCAAGAAAGCACGCCTTGCGCTGGTCTTCGTCAATACGCGTTCTCAGGCCGAGCTGTTGTTTCAGGAACTCTGGCAAGCCAATGACGAGAACCTGCCCATCGCACTACACCATGGCTCGCTGGATGTTGAACAGCGCCGCAAGGTGGAAGCCGCCATGGCGAAGGGTATACTTCGCGCGGTGGTCTGCACCTCAACGCTCGACCTCGGAATTGACTGGGGCGATGTGGACCTTGTGATCCAGATGGGCGCGCCGAAAGGCTCCTCCCGCCTGATCCAGCGCATTGGCCGGGCCAATCACCGCCTGGATGAGCCCTCTCGCGCCCTACTCGTGCCGACCAACCGGTTTGAGGTTCTCGAATGCCGCGCCGCCAAGGAAGCCGTGGATGACCGCGCACTGGATGGCTCGGACCGCGTGAAAGGCGGTCTGGATGTGCTCGCCCAACATGTGATGGGCCGCGCCTGCGGTGAGGGCTTTGATTTGGCCCGCCTGTTTGAAGAAATTACGTCCGTTGCGCCCTATGCCCATATCGACTGGGAGACCTTCGAGCGCGTTGTCGATCTCGTGGCGACGGGCGGATATGCGCTGCGCACCTATGACCGGTTCAAACGCATCGTGAAGCGTAAGGACGGGCTCTGGCACGCCCGCACACCGCGCGATGCGCAGGGCCACCGCCTGAATGTCGGCACAATTATCGAAGCGGCCATGCTGAAGGTGAAAGTGCTTTCGCGCATCAAGCGTGACGGTCAGGGCCGCATCACCTCACCTGCCTATGGCGGCAAGGTTCTGGGCGAGATCGAGGAGGGTTTTATTGAGAGCCTCACGCCGGGCGACACCTTCCTTTTTGGCGGTGAAGTGCTGGCCTTTGAAGGCATTGCAGAGACGAACGTTATCACCACACGTTCGAGTGATCCTGAACCTGCCATTCCCTACTATGCCGGCGGCAAATTTCCTCTCTCCACCTTTCTGGCGGACCGCGTGAGGAAGCTCCTGCACAATGAAGCGGGCTGGACACATCTGCCCGAACAGGTCGCCGAATGGATACGCATTCAGAAGCTGCGCTCGATTATTCCGCCTGCGGATAAAATGCTGGTTGAAACCTTCCCCCGCGCCGGGCGGCATTATCTTGTGTGCTATCCGTTTGACGGGCGGCTGGCCCACCAGACGCTTGGTATGCTGCTCACGCGCAGACTTGAACGCTGGGGTTATCGCCCGCTTGGATTTGTCGGATCCGAATATGCCATGGCGATCTGGGGTCTGGAGCCGATGGGCGGGCTGGATATGGGCAAGCTCTTCCATCAGGACATGCTGGGCGATGACCTTGAAGAATGGCTGGATGAGAGCTTCATGATGAAGCGCACCTTCAAGCAATGCGCGCAGATTGCAGGCCTGATCCTACGCCGCCAGCCGGGCACAGAGAAGACAGGCCGTCAGGTCACCTTCTCAACCGATCTTATCTATGACGTGCTGCGCAGCCATGAGCCGGACCACATCCTTCTGCAGGCCGCTCGTGAGGAAGCCGGTGAAGGCCAGCTGGACATCCGCCGTCTTGGTCAGCTGCTCGAGCGCGTAAAAGGCCATATAGTTCATGCAGACCTTGAGCGTATCTCGCCCTTTGCCGTGCCCGTCATGCTGGAAGTTGGTCGCGAACCCGTGGCGGGCGTTTCCGCCTCTGAAGCCATTCTTGCTGAAGCCGAAGAAGACCTTCTCATGGAAGCCTTCGGCGATGATGTACCGGGCGGGTGAGACCTAGCTCACCACCGGCTTTCCGGCTGACTGCCAGGCACCGATTGAGCCGACATAAACATCGACGCCCTTCTGGCCTGCAGCCTTAAGTGCTGAGGCAGCAAGGCTTGCACGCGCGCCAGAGCCACACATCACGGTAATACCTTTGTCGCTCACATAGTCTTCAGGCTTTTCAAGCACTTCGCCCACATAGGCGTGGCTCGCGCCTTCGATATGGCCGCTCTCGAACTCTTCTTTTGAGCGCACATCGAGAAGGATCCAGTTTTCAGGCGACTGGTTCACGCGGCTTGCGATAGCGCCCGTATCAGCGGTCGCGATAAAATCGGTGTCCGCGCCGCCGGATGCCATACCAAGCACACCCGTCACAGCACCGAGAATATTCGTAAAGCCGATACGGCAGAGATGACGGGCAGCATTCCGTGCCTGGTCGGCGCTTTCTGCGACCAGACCGATGCGCGTCTCTTCTTTCAGGAACCAGCCACCAAAGGCGGCAATCATGCCAACCGGCAGGCAAAGGCTACCGGACACATGTCCACCCAGATGACTTGTCGGGTCACGCACATCAAGCACCACGTCCGGAGACCCCTCTTTTAGCGTAGAAAGGCTGAGCATCGGCACTTGAGCCGGGCTGATCACTTCATGCCCGCCTTCCAGATTGAGGCGCTCCATCAACTCAAAATATGGCGGCTGGTAGTGATGCTCACCGGCTTTGGCTTTGATGAAATCTTCACGGCCGAGCTGAAGACGCGGGTTGTTCGCGCGCTCGTGACCAATGGTCGAAAACTCTCTCGCTGCCATGCCCGAGCCGCACACAGACCCCGCACCATGTGCCGGATAGAGAATGGCCTGATCGCCAAGCGATAGCAGCTTCTGCAGGCTGTCAAAAAGCAGGCCTGCCTTTTCCTCTTCCTGCCCTTCATAAAAGTCAGTGCGCCCGACATCACCGATGAACAAGGCATCGCCGGTGAACACACCCACTGCGCCGTCGGGATACTCAGAGTCATAAATCGCGATGGAGATGGAGTCGTCAGTATGGCCCGGCGTGAGCAGCGCTTTCAGTTTCAGCTGACCGATCTCGACTTCGGCGCCTTCACCTGCGGTTTCAGCATAGGCGATTTCGCTCGCAGGATTTGGCCCATGCCACACTTTGGCGCCTGTGACGCCTGCAAGTTTCTTCGCGCCCGTGACGAAGTCCTCGTTGCGGTGGGTCTCGAAGATGTGACGTATCACAACGCCCTCTTCCTGCGCGGCGTTGAGGTATTGCTCCAGATCAAGCTGCGGGTCTATCACGGCGGCGTCTTCACCCGCGCCGATAAGATATGAAAAGTGCGCAAGGCCCGGCGTTTTGAACTGTTTGAGGATCACGAAGTCTCTCTCCCTTTGTCTGCTTCATCGCTATCAACGAAACAAATGGAGCGAAGTTCGAAGATTTCTCGTCAGGCCCGGCTTTGACGCAGCGTGAAATTGACCTGCACACCAATCCGCGCAATCAGTCTTCGCAATAAAGGGAGAAACGCACATGTCAGATCTGCTGCACAAAGTCGAAAACGGTATCGCCACGCTCACATTCAATCGTCCGGAGGCGATGAATGCGCTGTCTCAGGAAACTTTTGAGGTGGGTATCCCGCTTCTTGAACAATGGGCGCAGGATGATGATGTGCGCTGCGTTGTCGTAACCGGCACAGGCGACCGCGCATTCTGTGCAGGCGGCGACGTAAAAGCCATGAATGCGGGCCGCGGCGCAGAGCAGACAACCGAGCAGAAAGTGAATCGCCAGCTTGGCATTCACTGCATGTCCGGCCTTCTGAACTCTATGCCGAAGGTGACGATTGCGGCTGTGAACGGCGTTGCAGCGGGCGCTGGCTTCTCTATCGCGCTGTCATGTGACCTGCGCATCGCCTCCAGCCGCGCGCGCTTCACAACCGCCTTTGCTAAGGTCGGCTTTGCAGGCGATTTCGGCATTACATGGCCGCTGGTTCGCACACTCGGCGAAGCCAAAGCCAAAGAGCTGCTCTTCCTCTCTGAAATGGTGACAGTCGACGAGGCTCTGCGTCTTGGCCTGGTCAATAAAGTCGCCGATGCAGACGGCTTTGATGAAGCGGTCACAGAGCTTGCGACACGCATCTCCTCTGGCGCACAGCTCGCTTACCGCTACATGAAAGAGAATGTACGCCTGTCCTCCACCGAGAACTATCAGACCATGCTGGAGCGCGAAGCCTTCACGCAGATCTACACGGGCGAATCTGAAGACCATAAGGAAGGCGCACGTGCCTTTGTTGAAAAGCGTGCACCGAACTTCAAGGGCCGCTAAGCCGCGCCCTAACGCAGCGGGGAGATTGACCCTCCCCGCGACTTGCGCAATCCCTTGGATATGCGCCCCGGACTTAAACTCTCAGACGAGCCAGCTGGTCATATGATCAGGCTTTGCGGACACGACCTTCGCCCGCTCAAAGAGGGTGCGCTTTACTGGCCAGCACAGAAAACGCTGATTGTCTCCGACCTGCACTTTGAAAAGGGCTCCAGCTATGCTCGCGCAGGCCAGCACTTACCGCCTTATGACACCCGCACAACTCTCGGCCTGATCACCCGCCTGATTGCAGAGCTAAACCCTGAACGTGTCATCTCACTGGGCGATAGCTTTCACGACCCGCGCGCTCATGAGCGCCTGCCCGAAGACGACTGGAGCGCCATTTGCGCGCTGACTGCGTCGCTCGACTGGGTATGGGTTGAAGGAAACCATGACCCCGACCCGCCTGAAGGTCTTGGCGGCACACCCTGTAAGGAACTCAAACTCGGTCGCCTGACGTTCCGGCATGAACCGACAGGTGAGACCGGCGAGATTTCAGGACACCTTCACCCGTGCGCACGCCTTATCGGACGTGGAAACAAAATGGTCCGCCGCCGCTGCTTCGTGACGGATGGTAACAGCCTTATCCTGCCGAGCATGGGTGCGTTCACGGGCGGGCTGAACGTGCTTGAAACGCCGTATCAGCCGCTTTTCCCGCGTGGGCTTCAGGTGTTTATGATGGGAACTGACCGCGTCTATGCGGTGCCGACGACGCGCCTCGCGCCAGATCGTTCATCCGGCGCACGCTGGAAATTCTAGAAATGGCTTAGCTTTTAGAGACCTGTGTCAGCCGCCGCACGCATCTGACGAAGCAGAGTTGGCGTCACCTGACCTGATTGCGGATAACCGTTCGCGCCCTGGAAGGCGAGGATGGCATTACGGGTCTGGTTGCCGAACCGGCCATCAGGGAAACCCGCATTATAGCCAAGCTCGTTCAGCAGTTCTTGCGCTTGGCGCACCTGTGCGTTCAGAGCAAGTTCGGTCGGCGCAGATGTTTCTGCTGGCGCAGATGCCGCCGTTTGAGACTGCTGCGGGAAGATACCGTTGGCTGCAGGATCGCTTTGTGTTGGCGTGTAAGCCGCAGCACGTCGAAGAGCTGACTGGGCCGCTGTCGGGTCAATCTGCGCAGCAAGCTCGGAAACTTTAGAGCCGGCGCCGCTATCGCCCATTTGCTCGGCTACAGCATACCAGTAAAGCGCTTCAGCAGGATCTGCCGTCACACCAAGGCCCTGCTCGTAAAGCACGCCCAGATTATACTGGCTGTCGACAAGACCGTATTCAGCCGCAGAGCGGAACCATTGTGCAGCGCCTGCATAGCTTTGCGGACCGCCCTCACCTTCAGCAAAGAAGACTGCGAGATCGTGCATGGCTTTCACATTGCCATTTTCCGCCGCAAGTTCAGTCCACTGGCGCGATTGCGCCAGATCGCGAGGCACGCCCTGACCACGCTCATAGAGCTTGGACATGCGATACTGGGCCATTGCGAGACCATCGTCAGCCGAGTTCTGAATCAGCGTAACAGCTTCGCGGATATTGCCTTCTTCAAGCAGGCGCATGCCGTCCTGATACTGCGTGACCGGCGTCACGACAGGCGGCGGAGATGCTGCTGGCTCTGCAGAGGCAGGCTGCGCGGAGGCCAATTCAGAAGGCGCGATCGGCACAGCGTTCTGGATGGAGATCGGCTGACCGGTCAGCTGGCTGCGATTGAGATCACTGGTCGTCGGACCGTTATTGCGAGCGGTCTCAACCGGCTCAGGCGCTGGCACTTCTGCTGTCTCGGCAGAACGCGGCGCTGGGGCCGGTGCAGGTTCGGATTCGATGAGGCGTTCTTCGCGGCGCGGCGTAGTTTCCTCAGTAGCTTCAGAGACTGCCGCTTCGCTTTCAGTGACTTCAGGCCCGACGATTTCAAGGCCAATGCCAGCGTCCGCGCCATTTTCCAGCGCAGACAGCTCGTCAGCGCCTGCCGATGGCACCAGTGGCGTGCGACTATCAACCTGCCCACGTACAGATGGACCATCAAGATAATCGAGGCCTGAATCCTGCTTGCCGCGCATCAGCATGAAACCTGCGGCGCCTGCCGCAGCGATTGCGATAACCGAGGCCGCAGCAATCAGAGGCAGTTTAGAGCTACCGCCACCCTTTTTGCCGCCCTTGGCAGCAAGAACCTTCGGCGCTTTGCGGCCGCGACCGGTTTCTTGCGCGGCATTTGCCGCCGCGCGAGCGCGTGACAGGTAATCTGAAGCGCTGCCTGTATCCGGAACAGACATAGGCGCATCATCATCGAAACTATCGTTTTCAAAGGATGTGTTTTCGTCGAACTCGGCAGCATCAAGGTCGAAGCCGGAGCCTGGAACCTCTGCGGCGAAGCCATCATCCAGCTCATCCAGATCATCATCAAAGCTGGCTTTTGAGGACGGCGTTTCAAACTCGTCATCGCCAAAGTCGGCCCACGGGTCATCTTCAACAGGTGCAGGCTTAGCCTTTTCAGCCTTCGGAGCTGGCGGCTCAGGCAGATCGAAATCGGCATCAAGCTCTTCAGGAACCTCCGGAGCAGCAACGCTTTTTTGCTTCGCATCTGCTGCATCGAGGCGAGCCTCAAAGCTATCGAAAGACATTGGCGGCGCTGCAGGGCGGGACACACCATCCGGATTAGAGAAGTCTTCCACCGCAGACAGACGCTCGGCCAGAGACGCCATAGCTTTCTGGATCGGGCTGATTGAGGACGATGTCGCCTGCTCAACCTGCGCAATACGGTCGGTGACCTTACCAAGCGCCGTCTCAACCTTTTCAGACTGACGCTGTTCGCTCGCCTGAATCTCGCTGGAGAGACGGTTTACGCTTTCATCCTGACGCGCCTGAAGGTTCTTCGTCAGCGTGGTGACATGATCTGTGAAATCGCGGATCGCAGACGCGCTACGTTCTTCAGAGGCCTCGACGCGGGAGTTCAACGCGCTTGCAAGCTCGTCCATCTTTGCGGTGACCGATTCAAGCGGCTCGCCCGTCTCACGAGTTTCAATCTCGGAGAGGCGCTTCTGGAAGGCGTTCGCGAAGTCATTCAGCTGGTCGCGCAAAGCGCCGCCAATCTCAGAATCATTGCGTTGTTCGACCGTCGCCACACGTTTATCGAGCTTTTCTGCAATGCCGGTGACTTCCTCGCCAATGGCCTCAACCGCTTGGGTCTGGCGTTGCTCGGTGCGGCGCATGCGCTTGGCAATTTCGTTCACTGCCGAGTTCATCTCGGAGAACACTTCAGTGGACTGAGACGCAGCCGTTTCAATCTGGCCGGTCAATTCACTGCGCGTTTCGGAGATGGTCTGCGCCAGCTCTGTCTTAATCGCCTCGATGCGCTCTTCAAACTCAGCGCGGAGCCCGACAAGGCCTTCGCCCTCAAACTGGCCAAGGCGTTCATCAAGCTGCGAGAAGCTGGATTCAAGACCGGAAAGCGCCGCGTCTGTTGTCATTTCCGCGCGAGACAAACGTTCGGCAATGTCTTCGAGCTGTCCTTCAACGTCATCACGCTGGGCTTTCGCCTGCTCTTCCAGTCGGGACACCAGATCGAAAGCCTGAAGGCTACGGTTTTCCGTTTCGGTGATATTGCGCCCGAAGCGTTCAACGCTATCGGAAACCTTTGTCAGCGTGCCGGATACATTATGGTTGATCTCAGTAACGTCGCGCTCGACCTGCGTCATGCGGTCTGTGAGATGCTTGTTTGCGCCTTCGGTGCGCGCAACCGTTTCAGAGAGTGCGCGATCAACTTTCGCAGACGCGTTCTCGATCTGCGAGGTCACAGAGTTCTGAAGGCCGGTAACTTTCTGGGTGACGGACTGATCCATCTCGCCAAGGCGCTCATCCAGCGATTTCAGCTGGTTTTCAGCGCTGGCGTGCTTGGCTTCGGTTTCGCTGCGTGTTTGCTCGATACGCTCGGAAAGGTTTTCTAGCGCCTTTTCGAGCGAGCGCATAGCGCGCAGACTCTGATGAGAAGCATCATCCGCTTCAATCTGATCGATACGGCGCTTCAGAAGGGCTTGTGCCTGTTGCAGCTCTTCAGCGGCAACATCAATGCGCCCCTCAATGGCCTGCTGAGATTTCTCGGTATCGTCGAGACGGTTCAGCAAACCGACGACAGACTTATCAATATCGGTAATCGCAAGACGCGAACGGGCTTCAGCCGCCTCAACGCGGCGTGTCAGTTCATCAAGCGCGGCTGAGCTGGTGCTCGTCGCCCGAGGCGCAGGTCGCTCGATCTCCGGTACGTCATTATGAGCAGTCTGAGGCGCTGCCTGCTGGCGGCGCGCTTCCGCTTCTGCGGCGTTCTGATCTGATTCGAGGAGCAATCTGTTCAGATAGTCCCCAAGCGTAATTCCTTCAGTGCGTGCAGCCTGCAGAGCCGCTTCACGCGCTTTGGAATCTATGCCTTTGACGCTCCATGGGCCACGCGCTGACATGGACACCCCTCAAGTTGACGCATTACCGCAATACTAATGAAAATCTTAAAAGCCACCGTTCGTATTAAGGGGGAGTTAAGAATGGTAAAAACCTGACTTAACCCGGTAATTTTTGCCGCCCTCTGAAAACGCCGGAGAATTTCTAAAACCGTCAGGCGAGTCTGAAAATTAACGTTGACGTTCACGTTAAGAGAAGTATGTTTCCCGACATGAACGCACTCTCTGAAAGCAAAAAACCGCTCGATACGCGTACCTACGCGATCAGCGAACTCGCCCGCGAATTCGGCGTCACGCCTCGCGCCCTCCGCTTTTATGAAGACAAGGGCCTCCTCTCGCCCGACCGCGACGGCATGAACCGGGTCTACTCGAACCGCGACCGCGCCCGCCTGAAGCTTATCCTGTCAGGCCGCAAAGTCGGATTCTCGCTCAATGATATTCGCGAAATTCTCGACCTGTACGATCTGGGCGACAATCAACGCTCGCAGCTGCGCGCCGCTTATAAAAAGCACAAGCAGCAGATCGACGTGCTGAACCAGCAACGCCTCGAAATCGACGAAGCACTCGACGCGCTTCACAAAGGCGTGTCCTGGCTGGAAAGCAAACTCGAGACGATCGGCCCGTCCGAAAATGAATCCGAAGCTGCCCGCGCCTATGACGCTGTCGCGCGCAAAAGCTTTGAAACCGAAGAAGACTGAGACGGCAGCAACCCTGACGCTGTCAGCAAAACTCGGCAACACACTTAAAGAAAGAAAAGACCTATGCCACGTTATAAGGCTCCTGTTCGCGATATGCAGTTCATCCTCCACGATGTGCTCTCGCTACAGAATTACTCCAACCTGCCAGGCTTCTCTGACGCCTCACCTGATCTGATCGACCAGATCCTCGAGGGCGGCGCGAAATTCGCAGAAGATGTCCTGTTCCCGCTGAACTATTCCGGCGACAAGGAAGGCTGCAAACGCAACCCTGACGCCACGGTCAAAACACCAGACGGCTTCCCTGCCGCTTACGAGCAGCTGGTGGATGCAGAATGGCTCTCGCTTTCAGCTGACCCGAAATATGGCGGCCAGGGCCTGCCGGGCGTTGTGAACATCGCGATCAATGAAATGCAATCTTCGTCCAACATGGCATTCTCCATGTATCCGGGCCTTACCCATGGCGCGTATCAGGCGCTGCTCGCAGGCGGCTCTGAAGAGCAAAAACAGACCTACGTCACGAAGATGATCAACGGCAAATGGTCGGGCACGATGAACCTCACTGAACCTCAGTGCGGCACAGACCTCGGCCTGATCAAAACAAAAGCCGTTCCGCAGGCTGACGGCTCTTACAAAATCACCGGCCAGAAAATCTGGATTTCCGGCGGCGAGCAGGACCTGTCTGAAAACATTATCCACCTCGTGCTCGCACGCATTGAAGGCGGCCCTGAAGGCATTAAGGGCATCTCGCTCTTCGTTGTGCCAAAATTCATTCCGGATGCTGACGGCAATCCGGGCGAGCGCAACGCACTTGAGTGCGGCGGCCTTGAAGAGAAGATGGGCATTCACGGCAATGCGACCTGCGTCATGAACTATGACGGCGCGACAGGCTGGCTCGTCGGCGAAGCACATAAAGGCATGCGCACAATGTTCGTCATGATGAACGAAGCGCGCCTTGGCGTCGGCATGCAGGGTCTCGCACAGGCCGAGATCGCTTACCAGAACGCCGCCGATTTTGCCCGCGACCGCCTGCAGAGCCGTGCGCTTTCTGGTCCGGCTGCACCCGAAAAACCAGCTGATCCGATCATCGTCCACCCGGATGTGCGCCGCATGCTGATGGATAGCCGCGCCTTCACCGAAGGTGCCCGTGCTTTCATGTTCTGGACGGCACTTTACGGCGACCTCCTGCACAAGTCTCAGGACGACGCCGTGCGCCAGAAAGCCGGCGACTATATGGCTCTGATGACACCTGTCGTAAAAGCCTTCCTCACAGACATCGGCTTCAAGACGACGTCTGAGTGCCTGCAGCTTCACGGCGGCATTGGCTACACGCAGGAAATGGGCGTTGAGCAATATATGCGCGATGCGCGTATCGCCATGATCTATGAAGGCACGAACGGTATTCAGGCGCTCGACCTTGTCGGCCGCAAGCTGGCGGCAAATGGTGGCCGCGCAATCTTCACCTTCTTCAAAGAGATGGACGATTTCGTCGGCGAGAACGCTGACAATGGCAACATGAAACTCTTCACGGATGCTCTGTCCGACGCGAAGAAGAAGCTGGAAGCTGGCACAACATGGCTCATGCAGAACGGCCTCTCCAACTTCAACAATGCGGCGGCAGCATCAACCGACTACGTCCACCTCTTCGGCTACACAGCCATGGCCTATATGTGGGCAATGATGGCGAAGACGGCGCTCGAAAAGGATGACGGCTCTGATCCTTATTACGCTAACAAGGTGAAAACAGCGCGCTACTATATGGAACGCGTTCTGCCGAAAGCCGGCTCCCACCTTGATATGCTGAAAGCGGGCGCAGACAGCATGATGGCTCTGGAAGCTGACGCATTCTAAATTTCAAACCTATCCAGACACCGGGCCTCCAGCAGGCCCGGTTCACGCTTTCTCCGCCGAAATACTGCATTTTTCGGGCTCGCCTGCCGCAACGTCACGGGGCGACAAACCTCCGCAGAATGCCTATATCGTTGACGCAAACGTAAAATAAAATCTCGGAGGGAAACATGCTACAATCACCTCTCGATATTCCGGCCTCAGGCTGGCGTCTCGACGAAGAAGTTTCGATCTTCTCGGACTCGGTTGGACAGTTCTTTGAAAAAGAATGTGCACCGCACGTACCGCAGTGGCGAAAAGACGGCATTGTTCCCAAAGAGATGTGGCTCAAAGCCGGTGAGATGGGCATTCTTGGTGCCTCTGTTTCCGAAGAGTATGGCGGTATGGGCGGCGACTTCCGCCACGAAGCCATCATCGCAGAACAGATGGGCTGGAAGGGGATCGATGGCTTCGGCATCACCCTCCATAACGGCATTATCGCGCCGTACATTGAAAGCTTCGGCACGGAAGAGCAGAAGCAGAAATACCTGCCGAAAATTGCAACTGGTGAGATCATCACCGCCATCGCCATGACAGAGCCAGGCACGGGCTCTGACCTTCAGAACATCAAAACCACCGCAAAGAAGAATGCGGACGGCTATGTTCTCAATGGCTCGAAGACCTTCATCTCGAATGGCCAGAACGCCAATCTGATCCTCGTTTGCGCAAAGACAGACCCGACCGAGGGCGCCAAAGGCGTCTCCATCATGCTTGTTGAAACCGATGGAGCGGCAGGGTTTGAGCGCGGCCGCAATCTTGAGAAAATCGGCCAGCACGCAGCAGACACTTCAGAGCTGTTTTTCAATGATGTTCAGCTCGGCCCGGACGCTGTGCTTGGCGGCAAAGAAGGCATGGGCTTCATCCAGCTCATGCAGAAACTTCCGCAGGAGCGTCACATTATCGGCGTGCAAGGCATGGCTACGATCGAGCGCGCTATCCATGTCACCGTTGAGTATGTGAAGCAGCGCAAAGCCTTCGGCAAAACCATCTGGGACTTCCAGAACACCCAGTTCAAGCTGGCGGAATGCAAAACCGAGGCAACTGTCGCAAAAGTGTTTGTCGATCGCTGCACCGACCTACTCCTTGAAAACAAACTGGATTCTGCGACGGCCAGTATGTCGAAATACTGGGTGTCCGATTTGCAATGTAAAATCGTGGACGAATGCCTCCAATTGCATGGCGGCTATGGTTATATGGATGAATATCCGATCGCCCAGATGTACGCAGACAGCCGTGTCCAGCGCATTTATGGCGGCGCAAACGAAGTCATGAAGATGCTGATTGCGAGGACAATGTAATCTGATGTCCGATTTTGATCCGGCACAGTTTTTCAGAAATGACAGCCCGGCAGCGCCGGCGGCTGCGAAGCATCTCGGCTTCGAGTTTCAGGATGCCGACACGGCGCGCGGCTGGATCAAAATCAAATTCAATCCAAAGCCCGAGTTTCTGAACCCGGCAGGCGTGATTCAGGGCGGTTTCCTGATGGCCATGCTGGACGACACTATGGGCCCAGCAGTGCTGGTAAAATCGGGCGGCAAATACATGTCGAGCTCGATTGACCTGCACGCTCACTATCTGCGTCCGGTGCGCCTTGGTCCCGTTATCTGCGAGGCAGAGGTTATACAGCTCGGACGTTCAGTCGCCTATCTTGAGAGCAAGCTGTTCGATGAACGCGGACGCCTTTGCGTACGCGCCACGTCGAGCGCCATGCTTATGAAATTTCCGACACCGGTATAAAAGATCCGAAAGGGAGAACACCAAATGGCAGAAGCATATATTTATGACGCGGTGCGCACACCGCGCGGGAAAGGAAAGGCCAGCGGCGCGCTGCATGAAATCACCGCGCTTAGCCTCGCAACACAGGCCCTTCAGGCTGTACGCGACCGTAACGACCTCGACACTTCAAAAGTGGACGACGTGGTTCTCGGCTGCGTCTCTCCGGTTGGCGAGCAAGGCTCAGACATTGCGCGCATTGCTGTTCTGAACGCAGACTATTCTGAAACCGTAGGCGGCGTTCAGGTTGACCGCTTCTGCGCCTCAGGCCTTGAAGCCTGTAACATGGCAGCAGCGAAAGTCATGACCGGCGAAGCGGACATGGCAATCGGCGGCGGCGTTGAAGCAATGTCCCGCGTCCCTATGGGCTCTAATGGCGGCGCATGGTCGACAGACCCAAGCATTGCTCTGAAATCTTACTTTGCCCCGCAAGGCATCGGCGCGGACCTCATCGCGACGAAATACGGCCTCTCCCGCGATGACGTTGACGCCTTCGCTGTAGAGAGCCAGCGCCGCGCGGCGCAAGCCTGGGAAGAAGGTCGTTTCGGCAAGTCTATCGTGCCAGTGAAAGACCAGATGGGCGCGGTTATCCTCGACCGTGACGAGCATATGCGTCCGGAAGCTGACATGCAGTCTCTTGCTGGCCTCAACCCTAGCTTTGCCGGTCTTGGCGGCATGGGCTTTGATGAAGTTGTGAAGCGTCGCTACCCTGAAGTAGAAGCAATCAACCACGTCCACCACGCTGGTAACTCTTCCGGTATCGTTGATGGTGCGTCTGCTGTTCTCTTCGGCACGAAGGAAATGGGTGACGCGCTGGGCCTTAAACCACGTGCACGCGTGAAAGGCTTTGCTTCTATCGGTTCTGAACCGTCCATCATGCTCACTGGTCCGGAATTCGTGACCACCAAGCTTCTCAAAAAGCTCGGCATGGAAGCGTCTGACATCGACCTTTACGAGCTGAACGAGGCGTTCGCGTCTGTGGTTCTGCGCTTCATGCAGGCGCACGACATTGCGCACGACAAGATCAACGTAAACGGCGGCGCGATTGCTATGGGTCACCCGCTCGGCGCGACCGGCGGCATGATCCTCGGCACAATGGTCGACGAGCTTGAGCGCTCTGACAAAGAGACAGCTCTCATCACGCTCTGCGTTGGCGCAGGCATGGGCACAGCAACTGTGATTGAGCGGGTTTAATCATGGCCGGAAAGATTAGCCCGGGCGCAGGCATGGCCATAGGAATTGGCTGTGGAACGGCGATGGGCGCAGGCCTGATGGCGGCAACCGACCAACCGTCAATGCTGGCGGTCGGTATAGGTTGCGGTGTTGCGATTGGCGCGGCGTTGACCGCCTCCTTCCAACGCAAAGCCGATGCGCAGGCCGACTCTTCCGATGACAATGATCAAACCTGACACTTCAGGAGACACGTAAATGAACCTTGAAACATTCAAATTCGAAATCGACGGCGACGGCATCGCGCTGGCAACCTTCGACGTACCAGGCCGCTCCATGAACACGCTGACCGGTCAGGTCGTTCAGGATATCGTCGCTCTGGCCGCTGAAGTTGCATCCAATGACGAGATCAAAGGCCTCGTCATCACATCGGGCAAGCCATCAGGCTTCTGCGCGGGCGCTGACCTTGGCGAGATGAACCAGTCCGCAGGCGGCGGCGCCGCAAAAGACGAAGACGAGCAGACAAAACTAAAAAAGCTGTTCGACCGGTCTTTTGTGCTGAACAAAACCTTCCGCGAGCTGGAAACCTGCGGCAAGCCAGTTGCGGCCGCAATTAACGGCCTCGCGCTCGGCGGTGGTCTGGAGCTTGCGCTGGCATGTCACTACCGCGTTGCGGCGAACGACAATCCGAAACTTCAGCTTGGTCTGCCAGAAGCGAAAATCGGCCTTCTGCCAGGCGCAGGTGGCACACAGCGCCTACCGCGTCTGATCGGCCTGATGGCTGCCAGCCAGTACATTCTGGAAGGCAAGTCCATGAAAGCTGACGAGGCACTTGGCCTTGGTGTTGTGAACGAGCTAGCGCCAACAGCTGAGCTGGTCGAAAAAGCCAAAGCATGGGCAAAAGCCAACCCGAACGCGAAAGCGCCATGGGACGAAAAAGGCTTCAAATTCCCGGGCGGTGTTCCAAACCAGCACCCGAAAGCGACCCAGATCTCTACCATGGGCAATGCGATGATTTCATCGAAAACCTATGGCAACTATCCGGCGCAGACGAACATTCTGAAATGTCTCTATGAGGGCTCTCAGGTGCCAATCGATGCAGGTCTTCGCATTGAGACACGCTACTTCATCGACACCCAGCAGCGTCCGGAAGCCAAAGGCATGATCCGCTCGCTCTTCGTTTCCATGCAGGAACTTTCCAAGGGCGCATCCCGTCCCGCAGCGCCTGCAAAATACGAAGTGAAAAAAGCAGCGGTTCTTGGCGCCGGCCTTATGGGCGCTGGTATTGCCCACGTTCAGGCGATGGCTGGCATTGAAACTGTGCTTCTCGACGTCTCTCAGGAGAGCGCTGAGAAAGGTAAGGCCTATTCCAAGCGCATCCTCGACAAGCAAGTCTCTCGCGGCAAGATGAGCCAGGAGAAAGCTGACGGCATTCTCTCCCTCATCACGCCAAGCACAGACTACTCCCAGATAAAGGGCGCAGACATTGTGGTTGAGGCTGTGTTCGAGGACACAGAGCTGAAAGCCAAAGTCACGAAAATGGCTGAAGAGCACCTAGCCGACACAGCGGTCATGGGCTCCAACACGTCTACGCTGCCAATCACCGGCCTCGCAGAAGCATCTGTCCGCCCTGAAAACTATATCGGCGTCCACTTTTTCTCGCCGGTTGAGCGTATGGGCCTCGTCGAGATCATCCTCGGGGACAAAACCACCGAAGAAACCCTCGCCAAGACAATCGACTATGTTCTGAAGATCCGCAAAACACCAATCGTCGTGAACGATTTCCGCGGCTTCTACACATCACGCTGCTTCGGCACCTACACGCAGGAAGGCATGGAAATGCTGATGGAAGGCATCAAGCCAGCCATCATCGAGAATGTCGGCCGTCAGTGCGGTATGCCAATGGGCCCGCTGGAGGTCTCTGACTCCGTCGGCCTCGACACAGCGCTGAAAATCGGTCGGCAATATGCCAAAGCGGCAGGCGTTGACGCAAACGAGCAACCATCGAGCCAGTTCCTTGCATGGCTTGTGGAAGACAAAGGCCGCGTTGGCCGTAAAGCCGGTAAGGGCTATTACGAGTATGGCGATAACGGCAAGCCGACACGCCTCTGGCCGGACCTGTCCGACAAGCTGGAAGTAAAAGTCGACGAGTGCCCTCCGGAACTCAAAGAAGAGCTGACTAAGCGCTTCCTCTTCCGTCAGTGCATCGAAGTTGCCCGCTGCTTTGAAGAAGGCGTGATCACAGACGCACGTGACGCGGATATCGGCTCAATCCTGGCATGGGGCTTTGCGCCATACACAGGCGGCTGCGCGTCTTACATGGACCTGAAATGGGGCGTCAAAGCCTTCGTTGCAGAAGCTGACCGTCTTGCTGACGCGCACGGCGAACGCTTCCGTCCAAATGCGATGCTGCGTGAAATGGCTGAGAAGAGTGAAACCTTCTATTCCCGCTTCCCGCCTGCAAAGCAGGAAAAAGCGGCCGCGTAAAGCGAACCATTCCTCCACGGGCGGCCTTGTTGTCGCCCGACTGCAAAGCCGGGGTTCACGCCCCGGCTTTTTTGCATTCACCAGAGTAATTGCAGCTCTGGCATTGCTGCCCCCGCAGAATGGTGCAACCGTAAGCTTGGGACGTACAATCAAGGGGACTCACTGAATGAAATACACTGCGATACTCGCAGCGCTCTTTACTGCCTGCGCATCTGCACCTGCGGTTATGGCGGAAGACACACTGCCACCACCATTTGACGACATTGAACTGCCGGAAGGACGTATGCTCGTCTATGGCGACCGCACCTGCCCGGAAGGTAGTGAACTCGCCGATGGCAATGGCAATAGCGAGATTAACCGCCTCATGGCGCTGGTCTCTGAAGGTGGCCGCTGCCCCGACATGCCAATTGTCCGCATGTCACATGGTGTAACCTTCCGCGCTGACACTCAGAATTACTGCGTCGTTCAGGCGCGTGATACCCGCACTGCCGACCTCTCTTACTGCGTGGTGAGCGAGTAGAACCGGAAAGCTATCTATAATATGTCGGTGAAGCACCCTGAAACCATTTGCGGTCACAGGGCGCTGCTGGCACTTCAGTTTTCATCACTCACCGATATGCGTGTCGACAAAACGCATTAGCGCATCCAATGTCTGGAACCGTGCAGACTCTTCCATGATGGAGTGATTCTGATCTTCGAAGATTTGCATCTCCACTGGCTTGCCAGCACGAATGAGTGCAGCTTCCATGCGCTCACTCTGTTCTGGCGGAACAACAGTGTCATAAGATCCATGCAGCAGGAGCACAGGCGCCTTGAACGCATCAGCATGATAATATGGGGAAATCGGCTCCAGGACTTCCGGATCATCGCCAAACTGTCGGTTCCAGTATTCATACACCCAGCTTTCACGCCCGGCGGTACGTCGCTCGAAAGCAATCATCTCCGGCAAGTCACTTACACCTGCGACCGAGGCAACGCAGTTGTAAAGTTCAGGCGTAAAGGCCCCACCTGCCAGCGCTGAATATCCACCATAGCTCCACCCGACGATACAAATTCGCTCAGGGTCGACCAGCCCTTCATCGATCAACAACTGAACACCGTCAGTCACGTCATCCTGCATTGCTCGCCCCCATTGGCGGTGTCCGGCTTGAGTGAAATTCTGGCCGAAACCGGAAGATCCACGGAAATTCGGTTGAAGCACCATGTATCCCCGGCTCGCAAAAGGCTGTGACAGCCAGTCAAACTGCAGTTTGTCATACGCTTCCGGCCCGCCATGCGGCATTGCAATCAGCGGCAAATCACTTGCCTGAGCCGGGTCCACACCCAACGGCCAAGTCAGGATAGCGTTGATTTCAAGACCGTCGCGGGCCTCATAGGTTATTGCCTGCTGCGGCGCGATATTCTCAGGCGTGAATGCTGTACGTGAACGTGTCTGAAACACGAAGGACTGGGAAGACACGTCATAAACAACGTAAGTCCCCGGATAAGGGCCGCCAGACAAAAGGAAAAGCAACCGGTTCCAATCCCCGGTCCAGTCAACCAGCGTAGCACTCACGCCCGGAAACATGTTTACGATCTGGTTGACCACCGCATCATGAGACTCGTTCAGCATGTGATATGATGGCGTCAGACCGGAATACTGTACGCCGAGAATGATGCGGTCACCGTCCATTATGATGCGCTCAATTTCCTTGCCCTCTTCAACAAGAAAAGGGCCGCTCAGTTCACCATCGCTCAGGGATACAAAATACAGTCCCGTGCTTGCGCCATCCTCAGTATCGCGAACGACGACAGCACTCTGGAGATCTTCGCTTAGCCCTTGAATGGTGAAGGATGGTATTGCCTCATTGCGCGCGTAAATGACCTCCCATGAACGTCCGTCACGGACTTCCAGATAGTACACATCTTCTTCCTGATTGAAGTTTTCACGAAGCAATGGCTCACCATTGGGAAGCAGCAGCCATCCAGTCGTATAGTCATCCCCCCGATGTATGCGTCGACCGCGGCCTGAGTTCATCGACACTTCGAAAACATCCTGAGTAGGAGGCCAGCTATCTGAATAGGCAAGCATATAGATAACGCCTTCATCGGGATTGGATCCGATGACACGACCAAGACCTCCCTGGCGAGCATAGAGGTTGTCTGTCCGATGAAGGAGTGTTTCTACTTCCCCGTCTTCCAGATCGATCACAAACGCGCGTGACTCATCAAACGTGAAACGACGGCTTCCACCCATGCGGGCCTGTTCTTCAGTTGCGATGATCAGAACGTGGTCTTCATCAATATAACCTGTTCCATCAGCACGGAGCTCTCCGATCTCGACAAGGCATTCCTGCGCGATGGGATCGATGTCAAAAATACACAAATACTCGTTTCCATCGATCCATCGGATACCCGCAAGACGCTCACCGTCCGGCGATAAATCGAGCGAACGAAAGTCCGCAGGGTTGGAGTACTCTTCAATGGGCAACTGAGCTGATGCTGCTTCAGAAACCAGTAAACATCCTGCGACGAGGCCAACAAAACGTACAAAACTTGCACGTACGGAGAAGGCTGGCATTGAAAACTCCTGTTTCTCACGAAAGGGGTAAAAAAATCTGCTCGCTATTCTTCGCATGGAAGCTTTTCAGCGCTCAAGATGCATTCCCTGTAAAAACGTCATCTCTATTAGAAAAAACAGATCCGTCTTAGGCATCATCACCTAAATCCTGCAAATTGAACATGACGCTATTTAAGGCCCGCACTCTCTCCCGGCATCGCGATAAATCAAACATTCCGCTACTCAGGATATCAACCTACACACAAAGCTGCGAGATGGAATAATTCTCGGCCGATGGGTCTGGTATTCGCGAAGTAAATCGTTTTAGTTACCGGTTCTCGGGAGGCAATACATGACTAACATTACCGATTCAGGTGATCCGGCGACGGACAAGCCGGAACAGGCGCAGAATGAAGGGTTCGGTTCATTCGGATACCGTACCTATGTTCTCAACGCGCTTCTGATCATCTACATTCTGAACTTCGTTGACCGCGCACTTCTTTCAGTTGTGGCACGTCCGCTCAAAGCAGAGCTTGGAATTTCGGACACGGCGTTCGGTCTTCTTACAGGCTTTGGCTTTGCGTTCCTCTACACCATTGTGGGCATTCCGCTTGCGCGTCTGGCTGAACGCCGCAACCGTGTCCTGATTATCGCGATCTGTGTGGCGCTCTGGTCCCTGATGACTGCGCTTTGTGGTCTGGCGACCGAGATCACCCTGCTTGGCGTCACCATTGGCGGCTTCTGGGTCCTTCTGGCGTGTCGCGTCGGTGTGGGCATTGGTGAAGCCGGCTGTACGCCGCCGGCAAATTCTCTGATCGCTGACTATTACCCGCCGAAGAAACGCTCTTCTGCGATGGGTTATTACGCGATGGGCGTCACGCTCGGTACGCTGGGCGCAAACCTGATCGCTGGCCCGATCGCCGATCATTTCGGCTGGCGCTATGCATTCTTCATTCTGGGTATTCCGGGCGTTGTGATCGGCCTGATCCTCTACTTTACTGTAAAAGAGCCACCTCGCGGATATACTGAGCCAGCTGGTACGAAACAGTCTGTCGCAAGGGCTACCTTCGGTGAGGCGTTCAAGGAACTTTTCTCCAAACCGTCTTATTGGTGGATGGTCGGCGGCGCGACCATGGCGGCGTTCTGTGGATACGCCATCTCAGCATTCCAGTCCCTCTACCTTCAACGCGCATTCGGACTGACCGCTGGTGAAGCATCCGTATGGTTTAACGTACCTGCGTATGCAGGCGGCGCCATCGGCACATTCCTCCTCGGATATATCGCCAGCAAGATGAAATCATCTTCGGCCGTTGCATGGCTGTCCGCAGGTGGCCTCATCTTGTGTGTTCCATTCTTCGGACTGGCATTTACATCCGCAATCGGCGCGATCTGCGTTATCGGCCTCGCCGTCGGCAACGGGATCAAATACGGCTATCTTGCTGCTCAGTATTCTATTGCTGCAGGTGTCGTATCCAACCGCGTCCGTGCGACGTCCACAGCCATCATGCTTTTCGTTGTGAACCTGCTTGGCTACGGCCTGGGCCCGCCCGCAGCAGGTATTGTGTCGGACTTAGCGTTCTCTCCAGCTCTTGAAGAAGCAGGCTACGCAGAAGTTCTGGATCGCTCCATGTGTGATGCTGCCGAACGTGCTGTTATTTTTGCTGAACGTGAAGCCCGGATTGCTTCGGGTGAAGCCAGATCGTTCTGGACAGTCCTGTCAGAGGACACCTCGAACAGAGTGAGCCCGATTTCAGTTGAAGCGCGCAATGCAGTGCTCGCAGATCTTGAGCGACCAGTCACCGAAGAACAGTTCGTCTTCTGTGAAGAGCATAACCAATCGAGCACGCGTATTTCCATGCTGTTTCTGACGGTGCTGTATGCCGTTGCAGGCGTGTTCTTCCTCTTCTCCGCAATGCGCCTGAAGCGCGACATGCCGGAATAAGCTGATACGCAATTATCTGATCAAAAAGAAAAGCCGGTGAGTTAGCTCACCGGCTTTTTTGTCCCTGAGACTTTCACCTCGAAAGCTGATCAGCCTTGCGTAATTGGCGTCAGAACAATTTCGACGCGGCGGTTAGCCGGATCTTCTGGCGAAATGCCTGGAAGCGACTGTGTCTCACCCATGCCAGTTGCATAAAGACGTACCGCATCAATGCCTTGTGCGTTCAGATAGTCTGCAACCGTAACGGCGCGGCGCTGAGACAGCTGCATGTTATAGTCTGCAGGGCCGTCTGCACTTGCGTGGCCCACGACGTCTACCGCAGTCGACGGATAGTCTACGAGCGTGCGCGCAATGTCGTTCAGCGTGCCATAGAATTGCGGCTGGATAGACGCGCTATTGACCTCAAATGTTACATTGGACGGAGCTGTCAGATAAATCTGGTCGCCCTGGCGATCTACCTCAATGCCAGTGCCAGCTGTTTGCTGACGCAGTCGTTCTTCCTGACGGTCCATATAGTCACCGACTGCAGCGCCAGCGATCGCACCGACTGCCGCACCGATGGCAGCGTTACGTCCGTCATCGCCGCCTGCGAGCGTGCCAAGAGCGCCGCCTGTTACCGCGCCAATACCTGCGCCGGTCAATACGCGCTGGCTTGGGCCACCATCAGTCGCACACCCTGCCAGCAGAAGGGCTGTCGCGGATGATGCAATGATCAGATGTTTCATGTCGGTCTACTCCATTCAGAATACGTGTACCGATATCATACGGCCCAGCCTGAATTTTGTTCCGTTACAAACTCGTCAGAACGCAGTGATGTCGTCATTTGACGACAAAATGACAATGACGCTTGACAGACAAGCGCACTTTACATAAAGTCATCCTCACTTAGCAAGGAGGTTTATATGGCCCACGTAACATTCAAACAGGCGAAACGCCGTTATCAGGTCTGGTTCTGGCCACTTATGGCACTTTACACCGCAGCGATTCTCGGTGGTACGCTGATTTCAAAACAGTTCGAAACAGACCCGATCTGGTTTCTCTATCTGCTGACCGCAGCAACCGTTCTGCCGATCTTCGGCGTGCTGTTCATCATGTGGCGTTATATTCAGGAGACCGATGAATTTACCCGCATGATGCAACTTGAAGCCATGTCCATCGGCGCGCTCATAACTGTCGGCGCAGCGACCGTTATCGGCTTCATGCAACTCTTTGAGTTGATCGAGACGTTCCCGGTCTTTCTGATCCTGCCATTCTTCTTCGTCAGCTATGGCGTGACTAAGCTTGTTCGCGGTAAAGGCGCCTGCGTGTAATGGAGAACATATTGCGCGTGCTCCGCGCCGAGCGAAAATGGAGCCAGGCTGACCTCGCCGAGCAATTGGGAGTGTCCCGCCAATCCATAAACGCGATTGAGACCGGCAAATACGATCCGTCTCTACCGCTCGCCTTTTCACTGGCCCGGCTCTTCGGACGTCCGATTGAAGAGATATTCAAAGACCCGGAAGCCGAAACCGTTGAAGCGGCCGAGTAAATCTGACACTCACCCCTCTCAAAGAGCCGGGTGAGTGTTGTCATGTGGGATCGATTTAAGGATCAACCAGCCTGTTGATCTGTTCCGTCAGAACGGCATCAACAACCGGTGCAATATCGCTTAGCGCCTGAAAAGACGCGCCGGTGACGAAATAGTCCATCACCACCTTGCTTCCCTCACCATCCTGATTGATCGAGATGGTGAGGACCGCCTCGACACCAATGCTCTGAAGCGGGCCCAGCGATGCATCAAAGCGCACCATATGATTGCCGTCACGATGCATGGCCGCAATGACCTCGCCGTGCAGCACAGAGCCGCCGTTCCAGGTTTCGACCCACATACCGCCCGGGGCAACTTCTGTCAGAGACAGGTTTTCCGCATCGCCGGAATAGGTGTGCGCCGGAGACCACCAGTCAGAGAGTGTCGCCATGCGCGCATACTGAAGATTAGACGGCAGCTCGGAGGTGCGCTCCAGATGGATCTGAAAGCCGTCATCTGCCGCGCGAACAACATCGGCAGAAGCAGGCAGCGTAGCCAGAAACAGAGCCGACACGCAGCTTAGAAATCGGATTATCATTAGGTGGCCTCCGGATTAGCGGCTGCAGGTCCGCAATAACCTGCCTAAGCCTTTTTACGCTTGGCTATAGTATACGCAATCGTTTCAAACAGAGCGCGTACTTCAACAGGCTTGATCAAAAATTCGTCAGCGCCCTGCTCCAGACACTGTCCGCGCAGATTGAGCGCCGTATCCGCAGTCACGACAATAATAGGCAGCTTGCCTTTTTCATCGTCTCTCGCACGGATGTGGCCGATCGCCTCCATGCCGTCCATACCCGGCATGCGCAAGTCCATAAGGATGAGGTCGTAGTCTCCCTCATCAATCATTTTCAGACCGGTAGGAGCATCTTCCGCCTCATGCATTTCGATCCGCGCGGCGGTGAGCATTTCCTTCACCACGCGTCGGTTCATAGCATCATCTTCGACGAATAAGATTTTCATTAGTAAAGATTGCCGTCCGATCTATTAACCATCTGTTTGTTGTAGCATATTCTTGCCAATAAACTAATCACGCCATTATCCGGCAGAAATCGGCGCTGAAACCTGTGGAGAATTCAGTTGTGATGAATTTTCATCTTCAGGAAAGCTCGCCTGAATCAACTTCAAAATATTCTCAGGCTCATATTCGCCCAGTCCGTGTATACCGGATTTTTCGAGGTTTTCCCAGATGAATAGCTGAGTCAACGGGTCGGGATTAAGGTCTGGAGCGTCAGTCTGGTTGGTAAACGCCATATGGAAACGGCCAGACGCGACCGCCTCTGCAAAGTCTTCAGCCGAGTCGATCACGACAGAACTGGCAACCTCATCAGCAAAAAATGCTTCGAAGATCATCTTTTGCATGAAATCATCCTGATAGATGACGAGGCTCACATCTTTGGCACTTGTTGCCGGCGTACTTGCAGTCAGTACAGTATTCGCGGCAGGCTGTTCCGGCACCTTCACGGGAACGCGCACAGTGAACTCAGAGCCCTTACCAAGCTCGCTCTCCACAGAGATCGTTCCGCCCATAGCTTTGACGAAGTTCTCGCAGATTGAGAGGCCAAGGCCTGTGCCCGCATATTTACGCGTCATCGCGCCGTCGACCTGGTGGAATGGCTTGAAGATATTCTCAACCTCATCGGCCGGAATACCAATGCCGGTATCGTGCACGGCAATGCGCAGAATGTCATTGCCGTCCGTATCAGCTTCGCAATAGGCCCGCAGCACGACACTGCCTTCTTCTGTGAACTTCACAGCATTGGAAAGCAGGTTGAACATAACCTGACGGAGGCGCTGCTCATCAGATTCAACCAGCTCCGGGATATCGTTCAGCTCCACATCAAGGGTGAGATTTTTAGACTCCGCCTCACCCCGCCAGAGAAGAGTCGCCTCTTCAAACAGGCGTGTAGTTTCAAACGGAGCAATCTCGACACTGACATTGCCGGTTTCGATCTTGGCGACATCCAGAAGATCATCAACGATCGCCTTCATCGACTTACCCGCGGACTGGACAACACGAAGCCGGTCGCGCATCTCGTCATTCAGCGAGCCATCCTGCAGCAATACCTGAGACATGCCCAGAATACCGTTCAAAGGCGTTCGGATTTCATGGCTGGTCGTGGCGAGGAACTCAGACTTGGCTTTGTTTGCGCGCTCTAGCTCGACATTCGTCGCGTTGAGTTTCTCGTTGACGCGGCCAATCGCATCGCGGCTTTTGCGAACGGATACATAGCCCGCCAACAGGAAGCCGAAAATCAGGACAGCACCAAGCCCGACCGACGCGAACAGAATGGTGCGCTGACGGGTTTGTGCTTCGGCGATCTGGATTTGTTGCTGCAGACGTTCGCTTTCCAACTGCTCGATCTCAAGCTCCTGATTAGCGAAATCGAACTGTGCGGCCATCAGGGCCGAGTTGGCCGACGCAGCAAGACCAAGCGCCTCGTCTTCCAGTCGCTTGAAGGCTTCAAGATGGGCGAGCGCCGTTTCGGGCTGAAGCGCCGCCTGATAAATGCGGTAGGCCGTTTCGTGCATTTCACGGAACGGCATCGGAGTGGTTGTCAGATCCATCCCCGTAAATGTGCGGGCGATAAAACGCCGCGCATTAGGGATATCACGCCGCTCGAACGCCACCTCGGCTTTCACGCCCCACAAGAATGGCTCCCAGCCGGAGGATTCCCCTTCCGGCATAAGCGCAAGTCCTTCATCAGCAGTCGCCTCAGCCGCGACATAATCGCCGCCCAGAACCTGAGTATGAGCGATGTTTGTGAGAATACGCGCAATCAGATAGGGCGACTCCATGGTGCGCGCGATTTCAAGCGCACGACGATAGTGGGTTTCAGCTTCTGCATATCGTTCGAGCCCGCGCAAAGCGTTAGCGCGGTTGTTCTCGGTGACCATATTGATCCCGGGCTCAACGCTGTAGACGTCCATTGACTGGTCGTAGTTTTCAAGCGCGCGCTGATAGTCACCGGCGTCGCTGTAAATATCACCAATCTTCTGCAGAGACATTGCCTGGCCACGCGCAAAGTCTTGCAGGCGATACTCCTCATAAGCCTGAAGAAAGCTCTGAAAAGCCAGCTGGGTATCCCCCGTCGCGTGAGCAATTCGCCCTCGTGTGAGCAGAAGATCACCTCGGATCGTGGTCGATTGCGGAACGTTTTCGATCAGGGAGAGCGCTCGCTCGACGAGTGGAGCAGCTTCCCGCGCCTGATTGGAACGACCTAAAGCTTCAGCTTGCAGCCACAAGACATTTGCAAGCGCAGTTGCACGTTCGTCTTCCGAAGCATTCAAAGGAATTTGTGTTTCAGCTTCCTGAGCTAGTCGCAGCGCCTCTGCGGGTGCGCGCAGCATCTCATCTCGCGCTGACTGGAAGGCTTCTTCATACCGCGTCCAGTCTACGAAAAGTTCACCTTCAACGCGTTCAACAACGCCCTGCGCAGTGCCCGGCATGACAGCCGACACCGACAACGCGAAACCAATCGCGAGCTGCCTTATCAGGGTCTTCATCCTGAAACCTTTCGATAATCAAAGGTCAGGTTAACCCCGACAAATGAAAATATCGTTTTCCCACGTCAAAAGCGTGGGCAGGTTTGTTGGGGTGGTCAACACGAAAGACACAAAAGAGCCCGCCGAATTCAAGTATCGGCGGGCTCTTATTCTATCTATAGTTTATCTATTTCTGTTCCGCGATTTAGTAGCGAATAGCAAACCGTGCTCCGACCGCGTAATCTGTTTCAGATTCATTTGCGATAGGCCTCTCATTAAACTCGACACGAGAGAACGCAGAGACCTCAGCCATACCGGCCATCAGAGCGGTACCGTAGCTCGCTTCGAGGTTATAATCGCGACCAGTGTCAGCCACGCCCCAAGTCTGGGAGACAAGACCGAGTTCCCCGGTTTCACGGTTCACAACTTCGAGCGTCGTAAACTCAAACGAACCGGCCTCAACGTGCAGAGGCTGAGCGAGGCTCAGGCGGAATGTGTCGTGATCACCGATCAGACCATCCTTGCGAAGACCGATCGCAAAGGCCGTAGACGTCAGTCCTTCATCGCTAAGAGACAGCGCACCGTCAGCAAAGCTGGTGCCGCGTGTCTCGCCAACCGTTGCAGACAGGCCGAGCTCCATACCGAATGGAAGATCGACATCAGAACCAAGTGTCACAGCGTCGGTAACGCTACCGCCCTCAAGTGAGAGGAAGCCCGTACCCTGACCGCCCAGAAGGCTGTCATGCTCAGTCAACTGGGTATAATCGAAAGAGAGGTTCAGGTGATCAGTCAGCGCATAATTCATAGAAATATTCGCCGCACGCGCACTGAAGTCGACCAGATCATCCGCGTTATAAACGCGTTGGCCTGTCAGCGGATCAATATAGGAATGATCGTCAGAGGCTTCGGTCACGCTTGCAGAGATCGACAGACGCTCGCTCACAGCGAATTGCGTAGAGGCATAAGTGCCTCCAGACGCGAGCCCCAGAAGCGGGTTCACACCACCAGTTTCAACGTCAAAGTCTGAGTAGAAGCCGAAGACCGGGTTAGAGCTGAGGCGCGCCGCACCGTCACCATGACCGAAGCGGAACGCGGTCTGGTTTTCAGGTGCAGAGAGCATGATGTCTGTTTGGAACGGAAGCTCACCTTCACGCACATCAGAACCCGGCGTATATGGCGCGGCCTGCATAGACAGAGCCCAGTCGCCATTCAGACCAAGATTGACCGAAGTGCTTTGAACGTCGCCGAAGTTCGAACCTTCGCTTGCCCAATCAACGAAACGCTGATGCAGGTGACGCTGGAAACGGCGATCGTGCTCGACGCCATCAATAACGGATTCTGTTCCATAGAGCTGGGTAGATAGCGGGATACGGAAGTCGCGGAATGTGTCTCCAACGCTCTCGAGCGCGACAACATACGCGCCATCATTTTCAAGCTGCAGCACATCAGAGCGCAAATACGCGCGACGAATCCATCTCGCGGACTTACCACGCCAGCCACCAATAAAGTCGCCATCACCGTCATGGTCAGCGTAGAAGCGCAGGCGGTTCCAATTTAGTGGCGACAGAGCGCCCTCAACGTTCAGAAGACCCCAGCCATAAACTTCGTCAACGCCCTCTTCGCCGAGGTCAGTTGCAGACCGGAGGATCACATCAACGGTTTCCTCGGCATGGTCTTTCCACCAAGGCCACGCACCGTGGATAAGCGCGGCTGTACCAGAGACCAGAGGCGCAGCGAATGACGTACCGGCCTGACGCATAACACCGCCATTGCCATCAGATACGAGGATAAATTCGCCCGGCGCGACGATGAAATTATTCATCACCGCACTACAATCGCCATCAACAACAAAGCAGGCATCGCCTGGCGTATTGGACCAGTCTGCGATCTCACCATCAAAGCCAAGCGCACCAACGATGATCAGCTGCTCGAGGCTACCATCATCCGCCCACTCCACATCCGTGCCGGTAACACCTTCATTGCCAGCCGCCTTGATGAAGACAACGCCTTCATTATCGACGCCGGAAATGATGTCTGCCCACTCTTCAGAGATCAGTGTTTCAGGAACACCAAGAGACATGTTGATGATGCGCGCACCATTGTCGACGAGCGCATGCACACCGGTTTCAACATCTTCCCAACCTGCTGTCAGGGTTTCATCAAACGGGTTGTAAACGGCGACGCTTGCATTTGGCGCGATGCCCATAATGCCGACGCCATCGTGAGGTGCGACCAGAAGGCTCACAACCGCTGAACCGTGTGTAGACGTATCGGCCGTGTCGTATCCGCCGGAATAAATTACATCGTGCGTCAGCAGGGTTTCGTCTGTGACGCCGAAATCGAGAAGACCGATGACGGCCTGCGTATTATAATCATGGTCCTGCGTAAGCGCTGGAGACCAGTTGATTGTCGGCATCCAACCATCAACAATGTCGATGCCGTTGAACATCATCAGACCATCATGCCAGTCCACGAAGAACTGGGCGCGCTCGACCGCCGAAAGCTCTGCCAGAGATGCCGGATCGGTAGGATCAATGCCATATCGTTCGAAGATTTCCTGAGCGAAACCTGCCCAGAAGTCCTGACCAGTATAGAAAGCGACGAGTGGCGCGTACTGATCCTGGCTCAGATTGTAGAATGTGCCCAAGTCGGTCAGCAGCTGCTCGTAAGCCGCTTCGTTGCCTTCAAAGCTGTCGAGGTTGCCCCAGAAACTATCGAGGTTGCCCCAGAAGCTATCGAGGTTACCCCAGAAGCTATCGAGGTTGCCCCAGAAGCTATCAAGGTTACCCCAGAAGCTATCCAGATTACCCCAGAAGCTATCAAGGTTACCCCAGGTAGCATCCAGATTGCCGTTAAAGCTGTCCAGATTGCCCCAGAAACTATCGAGATTACCCCAGTTGGGATCGAGAAGGCCGTAATACTCTGACGGGTCCTGACCATCAGGAACAGAGAAGGCTACATAGAAGCTATCGAGATTACCCCAGAAGCTATCAAGGTTACCCCAGAAGCTATCGAGGTTGCCCCAAAGCGCAATCGCAGGATTTCCATTAAAGCTGTCAAGATTCCCCCAGGTCGCGTCTAGTTCGCCCTCGAAGCTATCGAGGTTACCCCAGAAACTGTCGAGATTACCCCAGAAGCTATCTAGGTTGCCCCAGAAAGAATCCAGATTACCCCATTGAACGGTTGCATCACCGAAGCTGTCGAGATTGCCCCATTGGGTCTCGATCACGCCATCGAAGCTGTCGAGGTTCCCCCAAAAGCTGTCCAGATTGCCCCAGTCAGCAGCGACATCACCTTCAAAACTATCGAGATTGCCCCAGAAGCTGTCCAGGTTACCCCAGAAAGAGTCCAGATTGCCCCAGAAGCTATCAAGGTTACCCCAGAAGGAATCCAGATTGCCCCACTGGCCAGAAGCATCACCTTCAAAACTATCGAGGTTGCCCCAGAAGCTGTCGAGATTGCCCCATTGCGCAGTTGCGCGTGACGCATACGGAGATGCGTCAGCAGTGGCGACATCATAGCTATCTTGCGCATGCGCGACAGAAAGGCTGCCTGCGGCGGCAAGAGACACAAGTGCGACGGATGAATACAATACAGTTTTCATTACGGTGCTCCACGGCGCAGCCCCACGCGCCAAGGGGTCCGGATCTTCTGAACCTGGGCTTACAGTTTACTTCACCCTCCATAATGCAGCGAAAAATTGAAAAGGTAAACCTTTCGTTAACCATGCGACGCAAGAAAATTAACGTAAACATGTGGATAACTAAGAAAAGTTAACGAGAAGACGGCGTGTTTTCGGGGCAAACTGCCGAAAAGGTTAATAGACAGGAAGATTAAAAGGTTAACAGAACTTCGGAAACCGTTAACGGATTACTTAAAATCGACTAAACCGCGTAAAATTGAAGGACTGAACGTATTTTTTTCTTTCACTATAGACATCTATACTTCGAAGCAGAGCGCCAGTCGAAATGGAATATAATCATCGACCTGATATTACCTTGGGGAATAAGAAAAGGGCGACGCAATAAAGCGCCGCCCTCTACTGATCAGAAATTGTGCAATAAGGCCTATTGTTGACCGCGTGCACGCATCATACGGTTCACTGTGATATATTCTTCCATGTCTACAGAGCCATTTCCGTCGAGATCCATACGGCCAAAGCCGGCGCGCATACGGCTACCAAGCATGCCCGTCAGCTCATCTTCAGTGAGCTGGCCATCCATATTATCGTCCATCGCGGTGAACATGCGCGTCTCGTTCATTTCAGCTGACTGGTGATCGAGACGGTTGTCCGTCGTTTCACCCACCCAGCGGAAAGACAGGGACGTATAGAGCATTTCTTCAAAGCTCTGCTCGCCCCACGTCACCTGAATGTTTGGATCAGGGTTCGCCGCATTGGCGCTGGAATTGTCATAGACATAGTCCGAGATCAGGCGTGATCCCGCCGGAATGGAGACCGGCTCCTCAAATTCGTAGCCACGCTGCCAGTTGAAGTCATATCGCGGCAGAGACAGAAGCGTCTCTTCAGTACCATCTGGGTACTGGATACGCAGATCGGACGCATAGCCACGATAGTGCGCATGCGGGAATGCGGAGATCAGTTCCGCATCGTAAGGGAATTCCAGATAGGCCGTTTCAACATGACGCGGCTCGTTCGCGGGAATGTCGAGGCTCGCATCCAGAATAACAACGGTCCGGTTCAGAAGCTCCGGCTGTTCCTGGAAGTAGAAACCGATCTGTGTCTGGTCGATAATTTCACGGCCCACAGGCGTGTAGTGCATCTGGAAGCCGATTGCGCCGCCCGCAGGGAATGGCACGCCGGAGTTTTCCTGCGCCACAGTAGATTCCGCACCCACAGCATAGCCGCCGGTGGAGAATTCCCAGAGCGAGGTCGAACCGCGCCCATCCGCCGGCACTTCAGACATATAGCCCGACAGCACGTGGTGGACGACCTCGCGATTGCCCGCGCGAACTGTCGTGGCGCGCAGCCATGTGTCTTCTGTCAGAGGGTTCTCAACGACCGGATAAGCATAATCGACAACACCTGTTGCCGGCACGTTGTAGGCCGGAAGCGTCAGGATCAGATCAGGCTCGCCAAGCGGCCAGTCCGGCGCATGCAGATCAAGACCCGCAAGCGGGTCTTCGCCCTCACCGCGCGGCGCGCCAGCTTCAACCCAGTGAACCAGCGTCTGCGTTTCTTCAACAGTCAGATCACGCGCATTGTGGAATGTGCCGATGGACGGGTCAGCATGCCAGGGCGGCATACGGTCCGTGCGAACCACTTCGCGGATCATCGGCGCCCAGCCCTGAATAGTCTCGTAGTCGGTCATCGCCCAGGGGCCGATACCGCCCTCCTGGTGACACTCAACGCAGTTCTCACGCAGGATTGGCGCAATCTCTTCAGCATAAGAGATTTGCATATGCTCTTCGTGATTACGCTGCTCCGGGAAGTTGATCATGCAACCGGCGCGAATAGCAGGCGCCTCAACCGTGACGTCTTCGCCCGCCAGAACCTGAGAAATTGCGTCTGCAGCAAAGTGGTTGTTCGCTTCATTGCGTTGACGCTCATAGGTCTGGCGGTCATTCAGCGCGCCATAATAGACAACTTTGAAGCCCTGCGCCGGATCCAGCACATAAACCTGCGCTGTACGGTCATAGCCCATGGACTCGCCAATAAGCTGGGTCACGTCATCAAGGATCGGCATATCAATGCCGTAAAGCTCTGCGTCAGCAGCGATCTCGTCACGGTCATCCTGAATATTGGAGTTGATCATGTAGAACTGAACGCCCTGATCGGCGAACCGGTCGCGCAGCGCTTTGTAATCGGTAACAGCATTACGGACGATCGGGCAGCCGACACCGTGCGTCATCAACACGACCGCAGGTGCGTCAGCATGATAGAACAGCTCGTGGCTGTCGCCATTATGGTCGATCAGGCGGAAGTTATCGATATATTCCGGCGGGCCGCTGACAGGTGTCGCAGCCGTCGCCATAACCATACCGTCATGGCCGGAGTGATCCATGGCGGAATGATCCATCGCCGCATGGTCTCCTCCGCCTTCTTGCGAACATGCACCCAACAAAAGTGCAGTGAACGCAGTCGCGACAAGCAGATTGCCTCGTTTAAAAACAGCCATAAGGCTACCTCCCGTGTATTATTATCTGGAGGTAGCTATATCAAATGTAGTGGCCAACACTCAAGAGAAACCCGAGTAAAACACTAAAGATAGGGCAAGTGATCAGAGAAAATTGATCATACATCCCGCTCTGATCGCAGGTGCCGTTACGGTAACCTCTTCGCCCGCCAGCATCTGGTTCAGAACTTCTGCCGCGAAATGATTCTGAGCTTCATTCCTTTGACGCTCATAAGTCTGACGATCATTGAGCGAGCCATAGTACATGACACGGAAATCATCTGACGGGTCCAGCACGTAAATCTGGGCGGTCCGGTCATACCCCATCTGACGGCCAACCGACTGATCTTCGTCATCCAGAATTGGCATGGTGATGGAATAGAGCTCGGCATCCGCGGCCAGCTCGTCCATGTCATCCTGAATGTTGGAATTGATCATGTAGAACGGGATCCCCTGATCCTCAAACTGCGCGGCGAGTTCTTTGTAATCAGTTACGGCGTTGCGCACGATTGGGCACCCCACACCGTGCGTCATCAGAACCACCGCTGGGGCATCGGAATGATCGCTCAGCGTGTGCATCTGACCATCACTGCCCATCAGAGTAAAATCAGCAACATGCTCCGCAGCGCCATAAGACGGCGTATTCGCATTCGCCATTTCCATGCCTTCATGACCGGAATGATCCATGGAGCCGTGATCCATAGACGCGTGGTCCATCCCGTCATGGTTCATGCCTGCATGCTCGTCTGCGCCCTGATCAGAACATGCCGCCAGCGCCAGCGCGGAAACCGCCGTCACGAATAAGAGCTGAGATCGCTTCGTAAAAGACATTCGCCTTCCTCCCATATATTTATGAGAGCAGACTATATAAATAGTGCGCATGTCACTCAAGGTGCAAAAGGGGAGGTTTTGCGCGGGGTGCATTTACATCACTGAAACCACAGCAACCAGGACGAATGAATTCAATGTCTGCGCTCCAATCTTGACGCTTCACGGTGCGATGGCCTGTGATATCAACCGACACAATGCTGCAAGGGGACAATGACCATGAAAACCGCACTCACGGGAACGACATTGAGCTTAGTGCTCGCGGCATCACTCTCAGGCATGAATGCGCACGCACAAGACCGGTATGAAGATCACCAAACACCTGAATATCAGCAAGAAACAGAGGACGTGAAGATCGACTGCGACGCACTTCCCTCTGCTGACGAAATCATGACTGCAGAAGACGAATACCTCGAACAGCTACAGGAAGAAGTTCCGACAGATGTCACATCTGATTCCTCTATAACCCAACCGGGCCATGCACTTCTTGACTGGTTTGATGAACTCGGCGCGATCGAGTCCGTCCAAGACGTATCGGTCTGTTATCCAGAAGACGTAAACCGCATCATTGAGCGACGCCTACGCCCGGAAGAAAAAATCGAGGGTTGATCAAACAGGCATGACATCGGTGCGAGACATTGCCCGACACTCACCTATATCAGTCTCATGCGATCACCCGACCAGCTTCTGCACCCCACCCCAGCGGGCCTTTATTGCCCGGTCGGCGATTTTTACATCGATCCGGTTCGCGCCGTTGATCGCGCCGTCATCACACATGGCCATGCAGACCATGCCCGTGCCGGACACGGCGCCGTGCTCGCAACACCTGAGACCATCAACATTATGGCGGCGCGCTATGGCGAGGACTTCACGGCTAAGCGCCAGCCAACAGAACTTGGCGAAGTGGTCAGCATAAACGGCGTGGAGGTTTCACTTGCACCAGCAGGGCACGTGCTAGGCTCCGCACAGGCCGTGGTTGAGCATAAAGGCCTTCGAATGGTCTGCACGGGCGACTATAAGCGCCGCCAGGACCCGACCTGCACACCGTTCGAACCAGTGCCATGTCATGTCTTTATATCCGAGGCGACCTTTGCGCTGCCCGTCTTTCGTCATCCGGACGACCGGGAAGAAATCCGAAAGCTGCTACACAGCCTCACCACCTTTCCTGACCGCGCCCATCTGGTTGGCGTGTATGCACTCGGAAAAGCCCAGCGTGTCATCTCGCTTATCCGCGAAGCCGGCTACCAAGACACCATCTATATTCATGGCGCGCTGAAATCGCTTTGCGACCTTTATGAGGACCACGGCATTTCACTTGGCAGCCTTGAGCCCGCAACGCTTGAAAAAGGCGTCGCGAAAGAAGAACAGGCCAAATTCGCAGGCAAGATTGTGATGGGCCCACCATCCGCCTTTCGAGATAAATGGGCACGGCGCTTTCCAGACCCGATCACCGTCTTCTGCTCGGGCTGGATGCGCATACGCCAACGGGCCAAACAAAGCGGCGTAGAACTACCGATTATCCTCTCAGACCATGCAGATTGGGATGAGCTCACCCAAACCGTGCGCGACGTGAACCCGCAAGAGCTTTGGGTTACACATGGCCGCGAGGATGCCCTATGTCGCTGGGCAGAACTCGAGGGCTATAGCGCCCGTCCGCTCAGGCTTGTTGGCTATGATGAGGATAGCTGAACCGCATTAGTGAATTGACGAAGCCGTCAGTTTGGCAAAAACTCTCCTCAAAGGAGATTGCCCGTTGAAACGCCTCGGCTTCGTTCTGCTTCTCACTGGCACAGCCATTCTCGGCTCGGCCACGGCTGATGATGCGCGCGTCGAGACCGATATGCCGGAACACTTCCTCCGGCTTGAAGGCAATTTCCACCCATGCGGACCAACATCCACCGCAGAAGAACTCACGAGCCCCGACTATCTGAAATATGAAGGCAAAATGGACGCAGCGCCTCTGCCGGAGCTGCGCAACCGTTTTCGCCCACCATCAGCGCGCGACCTGCCCGGCATCGTCAAGATGGAACGCGAGACCGACACTGAAGACTTCGACGTCGCCTCGAGCCACTGCTCTGCCACACGTATTTCAGAGAACTGGTTTCTAACCGCGGCGCACTGCCTGACGGGCAGTTTTGACCGCATCGTCCTGCGCGCCAATTCACAGCAACTCTCCTCAGACGAAATCCAGCGCGTGGAAGTCGATTTTGCTGTCTGCCATGGCAGTTTTTCAGGCCAGACCGACAATTACCGGAACGACATCGCGCTCGTACATGTCGCCGATGACGATATAGACCGGCTGGTCAACGTACCGCCTGTCGCCTGGGGCGAGACCTCACGGCCATTCTCCGAGAAATTCTATGAAACCGCCCGCGTCGGCGGCTGGGGCGCGCTCTCCTATTATGGAGAGCTCGCCGATATGCTCCAGCGCGAGGAAATCCACATCATCGATGTGTTGCCTGACCGAATTCGCGGCGCCACTCAGGTTTCCGGCGGCCCGTGCGTTGGCGATTCAGGCGGCCCACTCATGGTGGATGATGAAAGCGGCCATCCCGTCATGATGGGCGTCCTCTCTACGCTCATGCCGTCCGTCAGCGGCGAGATGTGCTCAGGCGTTTA
>CENJ01170902.1_pt1 | contig 40242 bp, 33 predicted proteins | sample 356161 | NCBI WGS metagenome assembly CENJ01 (sample SAMEA2619531, study PRJEB7988) | marine metagenome | biome: marine biome (ENVO:00000447); feature: surface water layer (ENVO:00002042); material: "saline water (ENVO:00002010), including plankton (ENVO:xxxxxxxx)" | depth 5 m | reverse complement strand
AGTTTTTTGGCTGGAAATTTGGTATTGAATCTAGGCGAATATTTTTCCTTTTTGAAGATTACTTTTTGTTCAATTTCTTCTGAAATAGTAACCGTGTGATTTAGGAAAATATCAGACGAGTTGGTATTGACTCTTAATATATTTTCTTTGATTAAAGGATTGCTTTCGTCTAGCAATGAAAACAAAGTGGGTAGCTTCTCAATATCTCCTCCATAAACAAGGAAAAATATAGTCTGTATGGTAGGGATGAAACCAACCGGGTTTTCAGAAAATTTACCTCCGAATTCTGAAAATTTAGATTTAATTTCCGAATTGGAAATTCGTAAGAAATCAAAAATTTCTGGTTTTACATGGGGGGCTAAGCAAATAAGAAGAATCAATTTCTCTTCAATATTAAATTTCAATTCGGAGCATATTTTTTGGTATTTGTCTGTTTCTTCGCTTGTGTTTTTCTGTTGATTGTACAATTCATAAGTATTTGTAACAAAAGGTTCACCTTTGAAATAAAATTCTAATCGATTTTTGATAAACGATTTGAGCCAATTTATGTCATGATAGAGCATTACTAATTATATCCAGTATACGTTAAGTTGTTTTTTCATCCAGCGTAAGATTATTTGGTTGATTTTCCAGGGTAAGGAATTTAGCAAAACATCGTACGGTTTTTTGTCCATAAAAAGTTCGAAGGAGTTACTTTTTTCTGAAAATATTGCATTTCTAAGCAAAAAGCTTGCTTGAAAATTCTCGATGCTTGAATTGCTGTTTTTTTCCCAATTCTTAAGTACTCCTTTTAGGAGTGAAAGGCAAATTTTTTTGTCTGTTTTGGAGAGTTCCAAGGAATTGTCTAGTATTTCGTGGTCTACATCCAAACCACATATAATTTTGGACGTAGTCATTTTTTCATTTTCAAAAGATGTTTGATTGGATGCAATAAATTCCAAAAATTTACACGCTTTTTCTTGTGCTTGGATGTCATGGAAAATACCTTTTTCCATTAAGCCGAGGCGTGAGAAAAATTGACCAAGAAATGGCCACAGTAAGACAAGTCCTGAGGAGTAGAATATGATATTTTCTTCCTTCTGCTTTAATTTTTCTTCGGACTTTTTACCCGGTAGGTTGGCAGATTTATCAAAAATTTTTTGTACCCATTCGGCCTCAGTTTTATTCAATTTTGCCAGATTGTGACGATCAAGAAAGAAATCCTGCAATTTTTGATTGTTTTTTCTTAGCATTTGACCATAAAATTTCGTTGGATACAGAAGGTTTAAAGAAAACTTGCCCCAAAGCATGAGTAAGTTTTTGGCTACACCTCTATTGTTCAAATCGGTTAATGCTTTGTTTTCTGCATTCAATTTTTTTGCCAATTGGAAAATGTCCTTATGGATTTTCGGAAGTTTAGGATGCAGAAAATGTAAAATATTTTCGGATTTCATATTTCCGATCAGTTTGGTAATTCTATCTGCATAGGTTCGGTTTTGAATAAGTTTCCAAATCAATAATCTTACATCTTTTGCCCCATTTTCGATGGATTTAGATAAAAAAGTACGTAGTTGTTTTTTCGTGTAATTTTGGCTCTTGTTTAGTGAGTTATATTTGATCAAATATGCTAGAGCATTACTCATTTTCTCATTGATTGTAAAGTCTTCAAATGCTCTTGTTTTGGAAATGGCATCATTGATGGTTGCAGCTAATTTTTGGTTTCTCTTTTGAACGGAATGTAAGGACTGTTCAATTGCACTTTCTAAATTTTGTTTTTGGACAAAGTACAAATTGTAAAATTGGTCTATGAAAAAAGGATATTCTTTGAGTGGTTTGACCACTTTAATGATTTGTTTGAAAATGTCCAAAAGCAATTGATTTTCTGTAGGTGATTTTATCCCTAGAAAATGCAATATGATTTCTCCAAATACTTCATGGGAAACCATCTTTTTGACCTGAGGCAGTATGTTTGCTTCTTGGTGCGCTTTGAGGAACATGGCAATATCTTTCGGCGCACTTCGGTCAATTGCCTTTCTAAAATTTGTATGCTCAAAAATATTTTTTTCATTGTTACTTACAATTTGGCTTCCTATGATATCCAAAGGTTTATCTGATCTTTTGTATGATTTCTGGGTTTCTGCAATTCTATTAAAATATTCGAAAAATAAGGATACCATTTCTTTATTTCTCAGGTCAAATCGTTTTTCCAATGTTTGTAAATCCGCTTTTCCAAGTACCCCTGGTCTAAAAATAAGATTGGAAATTAGGTTTAATGTTTTTGTATCCCTTGGCAGTTTTCTTTCAATAAGTGATTTAACTTTTGGGTCTTCAACAAAAGCCACTAGCAATTTAATTTGATCGTCCAATGGCAAGTTAATTTGAATATTTTCTTTAAAATTTTTGCTAATATTTAAAATTTTACGTTTCTCAATTCTTTTCAGGTTTGCTGCAATATTTATTAATTCTACTTGATTCCGAGCGAAAAAAAGGGAGTTTAAAAAGTAAAACACTTTTTTCTCATTTATCTCCAAATTCGTAACCTCGGAGGAGAACTTTTTTAAATGCTGAAAATTGAATCCTATTTTATACCGTAATTCATCATTCAAAAATGGAATTATTTTGTCAATTGTAGCTTTGCTTTTTGTTTTGTCACTTAGAGCAAACTCTGCAATAAAATGTAATTGTGTTTTTTTTGATTTGTCAATAATTTTTAAAAGCGGAAATAGCAAGTCGTTTTCGAAAAGCGAGTAAATCAGTTTTACAGCATTTTGGCTTTGTGGGATTGAATCAATATTCTGTACCAAAGCTTTTGGGTCAAATTGTATAAGCTCACCAATTGCTTGTGCAATAGTTTCTGCAGAATGTTCAGCTGTTTCTAACCAAAAAGGGAAGGAACCCTCATTGGAAAAAAAATAATGAACAAGGTTTCGGTAAGTTGAAAATAGAATTTCTGAACTGGAAATAAGATCATTGCGTTTTATAGAAGGTAAGAACAAATTATTTTCAATGAGCAGGTCTAAAGTTGAGTCAATGATGTTTCTATTGTCGGTATCTTTGGCGATTTCCAGCAGAAGAAATGAAGAAATTCTGGATTTTATTTCAACTAAGGTGGATTTTTTTATTTTTAAATGGCCATGCTTTGTGAGAGAATCTATGAGTGAAACTAGAAGTTTTGGTCTTGCTTGTTGGATTACTTTTTCCTTGGTTTTTTGATCGAATGTATTTAACCAAAGAGTGGCTTGATTGGATTGTAGATAATTGTAATCGCTCAGAAAAACATTTACAATTGATAAATTACCTAGGGAGCTAAAAAAAGTCTTGATTAGCTTTTTGTGTTGTTTTGGCAGGTTTTTAATTCTGTAAAAATCAATAGATTGAATGGTGTCTTTTTTTCTTTCCTTGATAAAAATAGCAAGCTCGTTAAGAAAATAATGCGTCCTTTTTTTCTTTTGGAGGTTAGGTGGAAAGTCCAATACTTTAAGGAACTGATTGTAACTCAAACGATCAAGCTTGAAATATAGCTGAATCGTATTAAAAATATTTTCACCATTGAATTTGTAAATTTCGAGAATATCACCAATCTTTTTAGAGGGTGATTGGTAGGCTTTTGGGTCTAATTTTTCTGAGATAATTCCCTCTTTACGACCGATGACTGACGACTCTGTTTGATTGGAAATTGTCAACGAAATGAGTTCATCGAACTTTGGATCTTGTTTTTGTCTATTGTCGAGATAAACAGATATAAAAGTTTTCAATCGACTGTTTAGAACTTTGGTTGACCACACTGATTTTCTCATCTCTAGGTAAATGAGTTTTTCATCAATTGAATTTTTTGAAGCATAAAATTTAATGGTTCTATCTAAAAATGTCTCTGACAAAAGACCTGTTCTTTCTTGTCTGATGGCAATTTCTAAGGAAATTTCTTTTATGGTGTTTTTTAATGCGATATTGTCTTGGTTGTTTTCAACGATTTGGTTGTCGATTTTTTGAAAGAAATCAATGATTTGAAAAAGAAAATCTCCGAAATTTTTGTGGACGTTGTTCAGTAAGATTTTGAAAGATTTGTCACTGAGCATCTTAACAATTTTTATTCGACTACTTTTGCTTTTGCCAACCGAAAAGGTAATCTTTCTTAATAGCAAAGCATTTTTAATGCTCAACAATTCAATGAGGGTATCAATATCTGAGAATTTTTTTCTGAAGCTATAAGATTGAAAAATTTTGGATGAAAGATAATGTTTGAATTCTCTAGCAATCAAGTTTTCTAGATGAATGTTTGCTTCAACTTGTTTTCTTGATTTACCAATCCTAAATAGTTGGAAAAACTCTTCAAGAAAAGACAAAGGTGTAGAATTAAAAACTTGTTGTTTTACAAAAAGTTGGTAAAATTCATTTCTAACACTAAAATCCAAGGCAATAATTTCGGAGTATAATAAGTTTATAAAGTCAATTTTGGATTTATGTAAAGCATGAAATAGACTTCTGAAATAATAAATCTGGATGGGTTGAGAGGGAATAGCTATCTTTTGAAGTTGCCAAAAAATTTGATGATAAAAAGAGAAGTCTTTTCGTCTTACTTGAGAATTGAGTAAGGGAAGAATTTCAAATGCAAATTCAAGAGGTAGATCTTTGATGCTTCCCAAGTTAATCAGCCGAATGATTTCTTTTTGTACCTCTCTTTTGCTACGCCTTTTGTTTTGAAGCAAATCCAAAACGTAGTCAATTAGGTAGCTTGGGTTTTTGCGGAGTATCTGTTCTACATTTTGCGATAATTTTGGATTTTTTTCTTTTGTAGAGTTTCTCGGGGAAGCATTTTTTTGGACTTCAGCAATAATTTTCTTGATTAATTCTTGCTCCAAAATCTTGACAAATTCACCTTCTGGAAGATCTTTAAGATGAATCTTAATTTCCGGAATGATAATGATTTCGGAAGTGTCAGGAATTTCTAAGAATGTCTCAAGATTGGTAAGACTTTTTTCAAGTAATGGTAAGGATTCTTTAGCTTTTTTTTCAGAGTCAAAGCTGATCTCAAGGGTTATTTTTTCAATGACATCTTTCAATGATTAAACAAACTTTCTTATTTCTTGAAGAAAACTGCGTAAGCTACTCGAAGCTGTATCAATTTCCTGATAATTATTTTTTTCAAATTGAAATCTTTTCACTTGTATCCACTCAAAGTATAGATTTTCAAATTTTTCCATTTTTTCAGGATTACAAAGAATTACTTGAAAGAAGTGGTGTTTTGGCGTAGCCTCTTCCAGGAGTTTTACAAACAAATCAAGGAAACTTTTATTTTGGAACCTTAGGGGCCAGTCAGGCAACAAAATGGTAAATTCTCCAAAATACAAAAAATCATCATGATTGGATTGTTTTGTGCTGTTGGTTTGTTGAATATCATAGAGACTCTGCCTTTGTTCAATTTTTACATTGTCTAAAAATTCGATGAACTTTTTGATTTCATTCATCGCAACGGATTGTGAGTAATATTTTTGATTTATCTCAGCAACTTTTGTTTGGTCTATATCGTAGACCGATATTTGATATTGTTTTTTTTCGTCGTCGAAAGATACAGAGTAATTGCTCTGGTTTTTGGCAAGGACGAAAAGGTCTTCCAAATACGCCAATTGTTCTTTTCGGCTGCCATTGAAATTAGATTGGAGATAGTTGTTTCCTAGTTGATTTTTAATAGATCCAAGATAATTGGCTCGAACAATTGGTCTCAGAAGGGAATGTTCTACTAGGTGAAATCCTTCGGATTGTAGATTGATGTCTTGAAGTTTATCGAGAAGATTGTTTTTGAATTCTTCTGCAAGTTGTACGTTTTCAAAGTTCCTAATGACAGCCTTTTTATTTTCCCCCGTATTGGCAAAAAGTACAAAATTATGGTTTTTGTCTTCGGAAATTTGAAGGGCATTACTTTGGAGATTTTCTTTCAGTATTTGTTTAAGGTGTGTACTCACTTGATCTTCAAAAAGATCCAATGTTTTCTCCGGCGTCAGTGGTTCTAAAATATTTTTGGTAATGAATAGCTTGCTATAAATATATTGTTGTATGCCGGAGGTTTTGAGTTTGTTAATGTCCTTTTGATAGGGATTAAATCCAACATGCTTTTCATTCAATACCTTAGGGATTTTTTGAAGAAAGAATTGTTGAGCTCGAAGGCAGAACAATTTGTTGTCTATGCCGCTATTGATTGGTTTAGAAAATTCATGAATATGCATCAATTGCTGGGCGGGAAAGTTTTCACTGAATCTTGAAATAAGATGATTCATGGCCTTCATCTTTTTGGAAAGGTAATCACCTATTTCATTTTCAAGATTTTTTAATTTTTCAGCAAAAAGAGCTTCTTCTATTTCAATTATTTCGTAAAGATTGGGTATATCCTTGGGTATTTGAAATGTTGTGCTGTCTTCAATATCGTCTTGAACGGAAAAAATTTCATTTACCTTACCTAGTTGAGTAAGAAAATTGGCCATAATTTGATCCATAGGATAAAGAAATCCTTTCAGTTGTTTTATCGAAATTTTCTTTTCTGAAGAAAAGCTTTTGGGAATATCATTTTCAGACAAACCATAATTGGAGGGCAAATCCTTTTGAATACTATAGTGAACTTCAATGGGATCTTTAAATTCATTTGTTGATTCTTTTTTTCGTGGGTATTCTATGTCATTGCTCGTATTGGAAAAATAATTTTCAAATTCAGTTTCATAAATTTGAGTACTAATTTTTCGATTTACAGCAACGGGGCTCTGGTCAATAAAAAAATCAATACCGTCATCAAAAGCATCTTCTGTAGTGTTTTTTTGTAGTTGCAGTGAAAAGCCCTCTTTTATTTTTACATTTTCTGTTTGGTAATCAATGCCATCAATGGTAAGTGAAATATTAAGTGATTTTTCTACTCCTTCTATTTGGTTGATTCTTGAGGAAATTTCGGAATTTAAAATAGTTCTTTGATTTCCTGGGCTATGGTCTACTACCAATTTTTTTCGGATTGGTTTTGGGCCATCAAAAACTTCATCTATTTCCTGATCTTTCATTTCTTCTTCTAAGGGTGTAGAAAAAAATAGTTTCGGGTTCATATAGTTTTCGACAACCGAAAAAATTTGTGCCAATATATTTTCTGGTATAACTCCTTCCCTCAAGTGAATTTCTCCTTGAATAAAAAGATTTCTTGTTTTCAAGAAAGTAATTTCATCGATGTCGTGGCCAATGAAGCGATGTTTGTAAAATACAACTCTTATCTGTCTTATTAGATTCTCTTGGGTATTGTTGACGTGTAATTCTTTGGATTGTTGAACAAATATGTTAAACAAACCTTTATTGATGCTTCCGGATCTCTTGGTGGGTTGTATACTTAGATTTTGCAGAAATTCTACCTGGTCGATCAGCAATTGTTTGTAATCATTTATAATTACAGGGGAACAGGGGAATACCTCCTCAGGGTAAAGAAGTAGATTGCTTTTTTCAACTTGCCTTATTTTCTTGGAGTTGAAAATGATTCTTTCAAAAGAAATATCTGTTCTATAACTTAGGTCTGCCAATGCAAAGGCAATTACCTCTTGAAGAGTAAGTCCGGGATCGTGGTAGTTGTAATCTGTCCAAATGTCCCCTGAGTATTGCTGCGTGAGGGTTGTGAATTTTTCCAGCAAAAACTGATAATCTAAGCCCTCTGAAAGTTCAAGATTTTTCCTTAAGCTCTCTATTTTAGGCTTGTTCACTTCCATGGGTATTAAAACCGTTCTCTAATAAAGAGCATAGGTTGTATTTGATTAAAAAGGGATTTCCAGTGCTTTCGTCAAGACCAAAGTGCTGAGTAGTTTTGGCTTCTAAGGAGTAATTAAAAATGGAGCCACTCCATCTAAATTTTATCTTCCTAAAAGGATTGCCATAACTTGAGGAGCTTAATTTTATGCGACTATTTGACAGATTTCCACCATAGGCACTTACAGCAGTCCCGCAAGAAATTGCATGTTTCCCACTTCCTTTTTTTCCATTACAAATGGCAACAATTTCTATTGCATTTAAACCGTTTAGATTGGTTAAAACAGGGTGCCATTTGCCATCCGCGAAAGCTTCTCCTTTCGTTGTTCCAAAGCGAGCACTCATGCCTACACTGGCCTGCATTGTGATTACATTTTTGGAGTCTTCGTTTCCAAGAACTATTTTACCATTTTCATATACAGAAAAAATCGCAGTATTTTCTGCATTTACAATACTTAGTTTTTTGTTCTCGATACCTGTTAGTTTTAGGCTAAAATTGGGCAATTTTTGGTTGATGTCTTTGAAAAACGAGAGCAAAGAATTTTTTGACCCGGTAGGTTGGAGGCTCAGGCCCATTTCTGCAGACCTATTGATTCCATCTTCTGCAATGTTGATTGTGGAATCAATCAAATCTTCGAAATATTTTTCATTGGGCGTATTTCCGGATTTAAAGTAGTTTTTGAGTGAAGTTCTATTGACTATGGACATGGTTCTTTAATTGTTTATGAGTTGGATTCTTGGTCGAAGAGGATTTTCTTCTGGGGTGGCATCCGACAAGATAAAAAAGTTTTGACCGATTTTAGCCTTGCTAAGGTTGTACGGTTTAGGGATTAAAGTTTTCTCATTATCAATTCGTTCTAAATCAGTTATTGGCTCAAAAATTAAAATACTGCTTGGGGTAGAGGGCTTGATTTCTACAATTGTTTCGTTTATCTGGGTTGCTGTGTCGGAGAGTAGAAAAGATTTTTTTGCTTTTCTTAAAATATGTAGCAATGAAAATTCAGTGATGAATTGAATTGATGGAAGGTTGCTTAGGTAGCCAAGTAATCTATTTTGATTGATGACCTTGTTTAGTTCAGGTTTTTGGTTCGGGTCAATGATCCAAGGGTTGATGTATGCACTTAGCGCTTTGTTTATATCATCAAGGAGGTTTTGATAACTTTCTTCAGTTGATTTTACCTTCATAGAAACTCTAATATGTTCGTAGGTGGGATTGCCTACTTCTATGCGAACAAAGGGATCAATGAATGAATCTAGGTAATCCTCAATTTCCTTCAGTTCCTTTGTTGAGAAAATCAACTGGCTATGTCCTTTGTTTTTACTTGCATCTTTGAAAAGGATTATTTTTAGAATAGGTTGTTCTGCATAGCTTTTGGTATAGGTGACGGTTTGGATCCAATGTATGTGCTTAAACTTTTCTAAAAGTATGTCCTGAATGTCTTGACTTGTAATGGCTCTATTTTTGTGTCTTATTCTCTTAGAGACACGCTCATAAAAGTCCATTTGTGTCTCTATTTTTTGATGGCCAAAATAAGCGCCCACTTGTTCTATTGATTCGATTGATGGAATTGTTTGGGCCGAAGAAAGTACGCGCAATTTTTCCCAATCTTCCGGCAGATTATCCGAATTTTTTGAAACAAGTTTTATCCCATTTAAGTGAATGGAAATCAACTGTGAAGAAAAATCTGTGTTCTTCAAAGACACAATACGAAACCAGAAGTAGTCTGGATTTAAAATACTGTTTTGTTTGTTGATTTCTTTGGGAATTTTAATCTTTACCCGTCCAGTAAAAGTCAAAGAGTTGGTTTCATCAAATAGGTCGTTGTCATGAACTTCTTGCCAATTGTTGTTGGCCAAATATTCCCATTTCACCTCTTGTTCCTGGGTGATATTTATGCTTTTAGATTCTTTTAGGTTAAAGAGAAAGGTTAAATGCCTTGGTAGTTTTTCTCCCGACAATCCAATATATAAAGCACCTTCGAAGTTGTAATTGGTAATGATAGACTGGGTGCTAGAGGTTCCATTTTTAAATGTTTTCTCTAGGCCGAAGGGCAAGACATGGTAAATCTGTGTATGCGTGCTTTTAGAATTTTTTGAAAAATGGGTTGGATTTAGGTAAATGGAGAATTGTGAATTGTAGCCAATTTTTAGGTTCTTTATTTTGGGTGCTATAGGGTCTTTTGGAGGATTAAGGTTTTCATTAAGACCATTCTTTTCCGAAATCTTGGAAACATACTTATTGTAAACTTGATTGTAAATGTCATAGCCAAAGCCAAAAGAGGGTTCAACCAGACTGAGTTCCAAAAATGAATTTCTGGGATTTCTTAAATGGCTATTTCTTACCGATTTTTCAGTCAAAACTCTATCAAGATCAAACTTCAGTGTTCTTTCGCTCTCCAATAAGTTGTTTTCATCATCAGCAAAAAAACTAATGGCCGACCCTGCATTAAGCATTATTTTTTGGTTTTCAAGATCGTCAAAAAATGTAGCTTTAATTTTAAATGAATCATTTGAAATACCACGTTCGTATTCTAAATAATGGGACTTATAGTCCTGAATTTCATTTGGAATGGGTGAATTCTCCCAAGAAACTTCAAGCTTACGGATGTTTTTATAAAAAATTTCTTCTTCAAATATTTTAACTTTTGATCCTACCCTAGGAGAAGGCCCAAAAATTTCTACAGCCGAAGAAATATCAGCTTCTCCTTCGTCATTTTCTACAAATTCGGGAGTTAAAGAATTTACATAGATCTCAAAATGAATTTTATTCAATTCAAGGACGGAAAGAAAAAGTAATGGATTATAATCTTTGTCTTGATTGATGGTAAAAAGGACAATAGGCTCATTGCATTTGAAATGGTATCCTTCATGCAATTCAGGATCGTAGTTGGCAGTGCTGGCTTGAAAAGCCAAAAGTTCAAATTCTATGCGGATTTCAGGTTGGAGTAGCCAATCTTTTGGTGGAACAACAGAAATATCCGTTGGCTCAAGCCATCCTTCTGAAGAGGTAATTGAAATGTTGAATGCATTGAAGAATATATTGTTAAAAACCGTTTCAATACTTTTTTCTTCTTTCCCACAAATTTCTAAAAGTAATGTGCTAAGGATTTCCGTTGATGACGTATTAAGTTCCAAAGTCATTGCTATTTTTCTATTTCCTTTTGATAGCAAAAACTCTTTGCTGGAAATAGCAAATCCTAGGTCACATTCGGCCATATTTTGGAGATTTTTTGGAATCAGCATTTGGTCTTCGCCAAAGATGGGTGTTTCTTCAAAGGAGGATACATCCAACTCTTTTTTATAAATATTTGTGATTGGCTGACTGGCAGTATTGTAATCGATATACTTATTCTTGCCTATAAATAGCTGGTACAGTAAGGCGATTTGATTGTTGGATAAAATTTCGGATTCTTCATTTAAGTAAGTGAGCTCTTGACCATCGGCAGAAAGATCAGTTAGGAATCTACTATTTTTTTTCAAGGCAACATTTTCGCTTTCTTCAAAAAGTTTTATTGCCGCAAAGGTATTGATCGGTTTTGGGGCTTTTTCTTTTTGTTTCAGATAGTTTTTATAAAATAGGTCAAGATGTTTTTCTGTAAGATTATTTATATTTTTTTGAGCGTATTTGTAAAGTTGATAAAAACCAAGGTATAAGGAAATGTGTGGTGCTCTGTTGGATTTTTCGAGCAACAAATGATTGAATAAATTGCCCAAACTTGATGAGAAAGACAACAAAGATTGTTCAAGGGATAGGTATAGGATTTGGAGTTTTTTGAACAAATAGTCGGGATCTTTGCTTTCAGAATTTTTTTTCTTTCTGTTAAGGATATCTCTAATAAATATGGGCTGAAAACTATCAAAATCAATTTCGATGTCTAGATAGGAGAGGTTCATTTCTTTTAGGAAGTCAACCAAATTTGTAAACTCAAAGAAAATATCGTTGAGTTTTACTTTGATCAGTGTTTCTATCTTATCTGTTAAGAGATCGTTTTTTTTCTGTTTAAGGCTTAGGAGTGAGCGAAGATAAAAAGAGTTTATGGCCAGAAACTCTCTATGAATAAGTTCAACAAGGTCAAGAATTAAAGAATATTTATCCTTTTTTTCTGAAACGAGTTGATACTCTGACTGAACCGCTTGATATTCCTTGGAGAAGTCGGTATCATAGTGGGCTTTTATTTCGGAACATAGAAAAATAGAGTCTTTGGTGAAAAACTCCCTCCAATTTCCATCTTTTTTCCCATTTGAATCATAAAAGGTAGCAAGCTCACTAAAGCCTCTGGTTAGGTTTACTAGATTTTCAATATCCTTGGTATCAATATCAAAATATTTGGGCGATAATGGATTGAGCTCTTTTTGCATTATTCAACGTTCGTTCCTTCAAGAAGGTAAAATGGGAAAACAATATTGTCTCTCACATTTGTTTCTTGAATGGAATAATTTACCGAAACCAAAATTTTCCCGTCATCAGCAGGACTTGTTTTTGCTTCAATATTTTCTATTTGAATTCTTGGTTCCCACCTACTTAGGTCAGAAGCAAGCCTATTTTGTATGCTTGTTAAAAAGCCTAAATTATTTTGTTCAAATATTAAATTGTGCACAAAAGATCCAAACTCAGGTTTTAGTATACGTTCTCCAATTTTTGTTTCAAAATAAATTTGAATGCTCTGCCTGATGTCTTTTTGCCCTGAAACCATATTCACGGTTCCATTTTTTTTGTCAAAAGATGGAGGGAAAGACCATCCGGTACCTAAAAAATCTACATCTTTATCTTTCATTATCCAACTTTTACGAGGGGGATGCCCATAGAAATTTTCCCTCCATGTGCCATGGGGTCATCTTTTCTTGCAGCAGGTTTTCCCCCAAATTTTACTTTTTGAGAGCCATTTTGAACCACGTTTGGCATAGGGATGGGTACGGGACCAGCTGGTGTAGGAATCCGATTTAAGCATAAGGACATGTCGCCCTTTACAATTGCTTTCATTTTTGTGATTTTTACCTTTGGAGAGCCAGGAAAAAATATGGGCAATTCCAAATGGGTTCCTGCAGCATCTGGCACATTGCATTTGTGCATACCTAGTGGAATAATTGCATCTTTCCCCATTAATTCAAATTTACTAAAGATCCTTTAATATTGACAGCGCCGGTAGACTTTATTTCTGTTGTTCCTTTCGCGTTGGTAGAAAATTTTGACTTAGCATCAGCAGAAATACTTTGACCAGAAATTTTTACCGAACCAGAAGATCCACCGTCAACTTTTACCCCTTTAGATCCTGTAAGGTTTAATTTTCCGGAAGCTTTTAAAGTGATATCTTTTTTGCTTGTGATGGTTATCCCTGAACTGGAGGTTTCAATTTGATTGTCATTGGAATCTTTTATGGTTATCTTTTTTGCTTTGTCATCTATAACAATGGAGTTCTTATCTGGCGTGATAATTGTTATTGCTTTGTCCTTATCGTCAAACTCTATGGTAAGTTTTTCTCTTGTAGAGATAGATTTTATATCGTTTTTTTTATCAAATTTTTCATACGGCTTATTATTTTTATCATATAAGCAGCCTAAAACAACAGGGAACTCAGTTTCATTGTGTAAAAAACCAACAACGACTTGTGTGCCTATTTCTGGTAGAAATTGTGATGATCCAGTTTTAGAAACATACATTTGGCTTAGTTTACACCAAACAAAATTGGTTGAGCTTTCGAATCCTTGAAGCAAAACTTTTATTCTATTTTCTTTTTTAGGATCTTTATCTAACTCTTTGACGGTGCCAATGAGCAGTCCTTCTGACTTTTGGCTAGGGTTTTCAAAGGTCAAGTTATTAAACAATGGGAATCCAAAAATCAATTTGGTTTTGAAATCCCCCTCGCTAAGGGTATGTTCCAAACCTGAAATGTAAATATCGCCATCAAAATGACTTCCAAAGCCTTTTAAAGTAGCGATTTTACCAACCGAAGCAAAATTTAGACCTCTCGTGGTTACTTCTCCTCGAACACGCTTTATTCGAGACTGGAAAAGCATGCCATTGGCATCCTCTTGAATCCAGCTTGCATCTTTAGGACTTTGAGCTAAAAATTCATGATTGTTGCTATGAAATATTTTGCCAAGTGTTTGAGAATTTAAATCACCTGGTTTTGATAGCTTGGTGTATTCATTTGCAACCTTACTATCACTTTTATTATTGAAGTCGTCCCAGCCCGAAATTTTTACTCCTTTGATTTGATTAAGGCTATTGATCTCTGCAAAGAAAGAGTCTACATCTTTCCCTTGAGTTATGGTAACAAGACTGCTACCAGAGCTAGTAGGTTCTTCAATCGTTACTTTCGACTGGGAATTGTAGATCACAAGGCCATTTCTTTTGCATAAATGTTTTATTAAATCCCAATTGCTTTGTTGTTTTTGTCGGATTACTTCTTGTTCAAAGCTAGTAGCAACAATACTTTTTGATACTGATGTTTCGCCAATAAGGGTAGTCATTACCTGACTATCTTTTTGATCAGTAAAAATTCTATCTTTATAGATTCCATTCAGTTTAGCAGCTTCATCTATGCACTCTAGAACCAAAATACTATAGTAAGGATTGTTCGCATAGCCTTGTCGTAGAGAGATTTTTTGGCCCGATACAACTCCTTTAAAAACAGTTTTGTTGATTTCTTCAAATCCTAGACTTATTTCAATCTTTGCACCAGGTTTAAAACTAGACTCTTCGCTTTCTTCAAATAGGTTTTCTGTTGCATTTCCTGCAATGATTTCAATTCTTGCCGAAGAGAATTGGCTCAAACCTTCTTTCACCTTGATTGAGAAAACCCTGAAATCAGGATTTATTTCACGACCATTAAATTTAATGACAAATGATATAGGTTTGTTGTTGGTATCTAAAGGAGTTTTTGCCATTTATTTTTCGATTGGCGGGAAGGAAAGTCTTTCGCCAACGTTTACTCTTCTAAAAGTTGTCAGTTTATTTTTCTTTGCTACATCGATACAATATCTCGAATCCTTATAGTACTCGTTGCACAAATTGGGTAAAGATTTCCCGTCAAGAATAATTGGCATTCTTGTTATGTCGGGACTCTGGAATTTTTTGGACAGATTTTTTGGATCTATTTTTTCAGTTACTGTAAGTGATATTTCTGCTCGAAGTGGAGATCCAAAGTAATTAAAATGGGTATAATTGATTTCAAAGCTGGATATCTTCCCAAAAAATTCATTGGTAGACCATACAAGCTTCACAAAAGGAGGCTCATGCGTACTGTTTCGAGGTGTTATTGCGACTTTTTTGAGCTTTTTAATGGACTTTTCAACGCTAAAAAGTGGCAAAAAATTCCCATCGGGGGGGCCAAACAAAATTGTTCCGGCATTATCGATGGTAAAATTGAAAGAGAGGGTTTCAGAAAAGTAGGTATAGTCTTTTTTAACAGGTCTTCCTCTAGCGTCTCGTACTTTTTCTCCTCCTGATTTTTCTTCGGTAAATCCTCTTTTTATTTCTTTCGGATTTAGTTGTAAAGTGTAGGATGCAAATGAAAAGAGAGAATCAAATTCTTCATACCCTTTTATTACCAATTGTGAATATAGGTTGATCATATCTCATTTAGTTTGTTTAAAACTTCCATGATGCATTCATCAATTATCTGCTTTTTTTCATGGAAAGATAAGGTGGTTGGGCTGTCTGAATTTGATAGTAATCCTTTAATTTCTTTGATTTGGTCTAAAGTAATTTCATTGTCTTTCCCTTTTACCGATGCTGAAATTTTAACTTCTTTGATTACAACAGGCATAACAATTAACTTAACGGTATTTGGGTGATTGTTTGATAGGCGATTTCCACTTCTTCAAACAGTATGGCAGACTCACCTGTCGCCTCAGCATCAAGTGTCCCCAATTTCCAACTGACTGGAATACAGTTTGTGAACATCCAAGAGATTTTGGGAATACCACTACGGTCTTTCAGCATGATCACCATAGGTACTGGCTGATACATGGTAAAGGTGCTAGTTTGGGATTGAACCCAGGTAGAAAAAAAAGACAAGGCTGAAACGATTCCCTTTTTCAGTGTGATTGGACTAAGCTCTATGTTGCCCGGCAAATTGTATTGGGTAGACTGATAGCCGGAGTTGTATTCCTGTTGAACACTTCTTTTTGCCCCAATTCCATCAACAGAAGAAAAATTAGCTTCATATGGATTACCTGCGAGATAAACCCCAAAATAGTAACTATGAAGCGGGTAGTCGTTTGCAGCAATCATAATTTGGTTATTAAAAAAAATCATGCCCTTTCAGTTTTGGGCATGATTTTTTTTTAATTGTTAAAATTAGCCTTCAATAGTCAACCCTTCATGCGCCCAAACAATTTCTTCAATTGCGGCTTCACTGGCTTGAGAATTCATATCTGTGGATGTGATTTTTTGCGGCCATGCATTTGTGAGGGTCCATGTCATTACCGGACTGGTATTTTCGTCAAGTAATCTAATGACCACAGTTACTCTTTCAAATGTATTCATCGCAATTGCATTGATCCAATCGTAGTACTGATTGTCATCAACGAATACACCTTTTTTAAGTGTAACGTTGCCTGATTTTATTAATCCAGGCATTTTAATCATGGAGAATGTAGGGCTATTTCCATGACGATATTCAATTTCATCAGCTTCAATTTCAAGACCACTACACTCTTGGAAAGGAAGGTCGGTTAAGTCTCCGATATCAACAGAGAAGTAATACTTGGATATGGGCCAAAACTGATCCTGATCGGCCCCGGTTCCTGCGGTTGGTACTGCCATTTTTTAATTATGATTTTTGTTGTTGTTGTTGGAAAGTTATTACTATAAATTCAGCAGGTCTTGTGATAGCGACTTTTACAGTCATTTTCAAAATACCATCTAAGATGTCATTGGAGGTCATTGTAGAGCCTAGACCAATTTCTACTACATAGGCATCTTCTGGGTTGGCTCCTGCCAATATCCCACCTTGCCATTGATTGAATAAAAAGTTGGAGACTGTAGCTCTAAGGGTTGACCAAGTGGTTGCATTGTTTGGTTCGAAAACATAGGCTTCCGCTGCCATTTTTATGCTCTGTTCTATAAAAATCATAGCACGTCTAACCCCGATGTATCGCCAATCTTGGCTATTTCCATCTAGCGTTCTTGCTCCCCAGACGAGATTCCCTTTTCCTTGAAACGATCGGATGGCATTGATTGCCTTTCCTGTTAATGGTAAGTTGAGGTCTTCTTGCTCTGCTGCCGTAATGTTTACAGATGGTTTAATTACTGAACCTAAACTAACATTCGCAGGTGCCTTAGAGACGTTAAAGGTATAATCCACCATTGAATAAATACCTGCTATTGCGGCACTAGGAGGTAAAACGTTTAACATTTCTCCCATATCCTTGAGGATTGCATTCATTCTTGGACTTATGGTCTTAAGTGTAGATTGTAGACTTTCAATTTGATCTCCTTCTGCTGAGGAAAGCTTTTCAATTTCCCCTTTTATTGCGTTTGCTCTTGACTCGTTGATGAGTTCACCTTCTAGATCTGCAGCAACCTCTCCATTCAAAACTTCTATAAGAGCATCTACTTCATTAAAATTGGTAAAATCAATTTCTGAGGAATCTACAATGGTTGTATGTAGAAAAGGATAATAACTTGCACCCCATTGCAAAAAGTTGGAACCAATACCTTCTCTATGGACGTTCACAACATCTTCGTCTGGTGAAGTCAATGCACGAGAATTGTTTCCGTTGTGCACATCTAGAATGGCAAATCTATTTCGCATATCTTTTCCACAGTGGAGCAACATTGCCTGATGCAGGCTATTACAATCCTCGGCAGACAATAAAGATGCTTCGGGTACCACCAATAGGGTAGGTTCATTGTACTTTAATAAAGTAGGAAGACCTGAGTTATTTGCTGCGTCATTGAAATCTTTTGCTTTTATTCCATTTTCGTAGTTTCCCACAGATACGATGTAGCAGTCTCCTCCGCCGTTGGAATAAAAAAGTCGGATAGAACTATGCAATTTGAAATTTGTAGATTCATCTATAGATAAATCGTACCCTGCACCCTTTTCGGGATTGAGGGTAATATTGAATTTAGTTTTTGGTTGTCCCCCAAAAATTTCCTCGTACTCTGCGAGTGAACTTATTTTGGTTGGGACATTTGTTAAATCGGTGGTTCCACGTAAGGCCTTTGCAGTGTACCCAATAAATGCTGGTAACGCTGTGGCCACTGGAACAACGCTAGACGAAAAACCACTTTTTTCTTCTATGTAGACTCCTGGTGTTGCTAATACTGCCATATTAAATGAACTATGTTGTAACAAATGTATGAATCTAGTTCATAACTTTTGTGGCAATTTTCAATTTTATGTTTTGGCAAGCTTGTCCTGAGTTCAATGTTTTTGTCTAAATGTTTGAAAAAGAGTTTAATGAATAGCTTTTCGTTTTCCTGAAAATATTTTTTTTTGTTTTCATCGCAAAGCAGAAATATTGCGTTTTTCAATCCGTAATTTTCTTCAGGACGGATTTGCTTGTAGTTTTTAATTTCTTTCAAAGAGTATTTGTCTAAGATTTCGAAACGTAAAAGTTGTTTTGGAGTGATCTCTTTGGGAAGATTAATCACAAGTAATTTTCGAATGTTGCGTTGTTCAAACCGAAGAAACAAATTGTGTGTCTTTTCCAAGGGGTCATGGATGTTAAAGGACAATTCTATTATTCCGTCTGTTTTCGGAATATATTTGTCAATTACATCTTTTTGACTTGCAAATTCATTTTCGTGTAGATATTCATGGCTTGCAAAGTTTCGGAAATAAAACGATTGTTCGATTCCCTTATCTATATTGGTAAAGTTGAAAAAATTTGGATCAATGATATTGAATCTAAAAGTTAGGAGGAATTTTTCATTAGGAATCTTCAATAATTTTTTAAAAGATGCTTTTTGGGTCAATATGGCAAATCCTTCCTGTGTAGCCTTGAACAATAATCCCATATTGGACATAGTAAACTTACATTCTTCCGTTGGGATAACGTTTATAAGTCCGCATTCTTTTTCATAAAAGAGGTGATACGTTTTTACATAGGCCAATACATGGTAGTCATTTTGCCAAGAAGTTCCTAGTGTGTTCAAATGATAATTAGATTATGTTGCCAATGGCGGAACTGATATTGTTGGAAGAAAAATTTAACATTCTAAATCGATAAACAACGGAAGGGACATAATTGGAACCAATATTATTCCAAAAGTTGGACAGTTCTTGAAATTGCACATTCACCATTTCTACAATAATTTTATTTATGTTGGGATTATCGAAATCCTCAAAAACATTTCTTTCTTGGAAGAAAGAGATGATTTCGGAAATATATTTTAGAGATTCGGGATAATTTTCATTTTCAAAAGCTGCAGCATATATGATATAAAGATTGATAAAAAAAGAGGGATTTGCACCAGGATTTGATTGAAATGGACCACTTTTTGATGCTCCATCTTCTTCTATATTGATTAGAAAGGAGGCAATTTTATTGGTAATATCGAGATTGTCTGATTGTCCTTTTTTGAGGCTGGTAATTTTTACCATCTCTTCGACTGTACCAAACTTTTGACTTAGTCTTTCGTTCAACTCTTCATTTATTCCAGAAAGAACTGAGAGTATCATTTATCCCAATAAAATCTTTTTTAATCCTACAAACATTAGTCTCATTAAATAACATGTTGCCAAGCTGATAAAAAATGCAATAATGAAAAGTTCTACTACAAATACCTTTTCAAAATCATTTATATGATTGTTTTGACTTGCAATTTTAAGAAGACTAAGAAAAATAAAGGCCATCGGCACAGAGGCGAGGCAAAACCCTAGAAAGTATAAAATTTCTTTGAAAATTTTTTTCCCCATCTTATGGTCTGTTTTGTTTGAAGTTAAAAGTTATTTTCCCCAACAAAAAGCTTGCAGCAATTCCCAAAATAAAACTGATAATGTATAATAACCGCTGATTTAAAAAATCAATTAAGGCAAATAAGGGTACAAAAAGGGACACTAAAATTAATATTTTTATAAACCCTACAAAATAATCTCTGTACATGGCGTTCCGAAAGTTTTGGTCCGACACGGTGATGATGAGGGCAATGGAGAGAAATAAAATGAGAAAGCAAAAGGAGGTAATCAAAATACTTTTGTACTTCAGTAAAAATGCCGAAACCGAAAACGGATACCCTTTTATTTCATTGATAGGGTTAGCAATAGCCAGCGTGTCCGTTGAAAATCTCTCGGCAATATTGTCCCAAAGTATGCCGTCGGGAGCTTCATAGCCCAGTGCCCAAAACCCTACACCCTTTATCCCGTTGTCCAAGGCTGCATCCATTTTTCGGGTGGTTGTATAGGCATCATCGAACCAAAATTCGTGTGAAGTGCTGTCTTTGTATTCAAAAAAGAAAAAATTTGTATAAGATTGCTCATCAAATTCTTTTGAATAGTAAGCAAGGGATTGTGTATCCTCTGACATGATATAAACTTCCTTTTGAGTTACAAAATTGTCAAAACCTGTGGAGTAGGTGTTTGAATTTTGAAGTTCTCCTGACCATAGGCTTCCATAGAGCGGGAGGGCAAAAATAAATTTGTTTGTATTGGTAAAATTATCTTTGATAATTTGGAGTGATTTTTCGATACTGCCTTTTCCATCTAGGTCTATCAAGGGCGCAATTGAGCCGGAAAAACCATTGGGAGGATTAAATTGGTAACCAGAAACAACAATCCTATCTACTCTATATAAGATATCTTGAAGCACTGAAATTGCATTTTTTGACAAAACGGGCGGTACAGATACGTAGATATCCACCTTACGATCGCTGAAAGTTTGTCTAAATCTTTTGCTGGTTTGCTTGATTAAGTTTCCATAATATTTCCAATGTTTGTCTTGAATATCCTCTAAGTGTAGCTCTACTCCGTCTGTATTTCGGTACTGAATTAATTTTTTGATGGAGTCTATAAATTGTGATTGGCTTTGTTGATTGGTGAGAAATCTTTCTACCTCTTTTTGGCCAGTACATGCTGCACTCAGCAAAACCTTTGTTTTGGTAGCTTTTGCAGAGTCAATAAGTTCGGTTGTTTTCCATTCTACAATATTTTCTCTGTTTGTGTAAGAACCTGTTTCAGGGTTTATCTTATATGAAAAGAAAGCAATGGTTGAAATTAAGTCTAGTGGGTAGCTTTTCCAATTGTCTTTGTTCCAATAAGGATGCCACCCAAATACTTCATATTGAGGACGAATTCTTTGGTACTTTTTGTTGCGTCGGTAAAATTTATTTTTGTCTTTATCCCAATTTAATGCATCCAAGGCATTTTTACCATTTAAAGCATTAAAGAGATAGTTGTATCTATTGATGACATTTTTCTGATTCGTGTCCAAATATGATTTTTGCAGCGAGTCTACTTTTTGTAGACTTACTCTCTTTTGGGGGTTTCTGAACCCAAGCGTTTTACCCATTCTTCGGAAGGTGTTTTCTGTATATCTTTTCTCGGAATTGGTATTGCGAACAGCTGTATTTAGCGGCTTTAAGACCTTTCTACAACCACTGTTTAAACTTACTCCAAAAACCAACAGAAAGATTAACTTGTATCTATTTCCACTGAACATAAACCTTCGGTTTAATTTTTTTACGCACCGTTTGACTTTTAACAAAGCTAGTGGATTTGTAAATTAATAATGCTATAGCTTTAAAATTCAAATTATAGATCTGAGATTGGTTGGCGAATTCCAACTCAAATTGTTGGCACAAACTGTTTTGGAGTAAAAAGAGGGATTGACCGGATTTTGAGTGCTTGCTTTTGAAGGGTTGCTCTACACAATTACCGAAAAATTCGTGGGATATTTTGAGATTGTGTGGTTTAAAAAAAGCTGTCTCATTTGCCTTATTTTGACTAAACTCTGGCATCACAAATTTATTGAAAAAAGATTCGGGAAGTAAGCTTGAGTCTTTATGCGACAGCTTAAGTGCAATACCAAGAACCGTAAAGGAATCTCTGGGTATATCAAAGGTTTTATGAAACGTATGCTGCTTGGTAAGATCCAAATAACCACTTAGTTGGATAGGTTCATTCAACAAAACAAGAAAATTGCTATCAATTCTATTTATTTCTTCCTCAATTGGGTTTTCAGTGGTATCGTTATCAATGGAAACGGATAATTTTTTTTGATAAGGGGAAATGGTGTATAGGCCACTTGCCTTAAAATTCAATGGAATTTTTTTCGCCACGTTTATAATAAGGTTCCCTTTATTGTTTGAAATCCATTTGAAATTTATTTCTTCTTTGGCTTTTAAAGTTTCAAATTTTTGAACCAATGAGTCTTGGAAATAAAATTCCATTTGGGTGCGGTTGGCTTTTTTAATTAAAAGTTTTAACTGCAAGGTATCATGAAGTGAAAGCGGTATCTCATAACTTGCTGAATTCTGTTTTCTAGACAATTCAAGTTCAAAACCCTTTTTTATTTGACTCACTTTAGGTGGTCTTAATTTTTCGAAAAGAGAATCCAAAATACGAGCACTGGAAATATTTAAATCCAGAATTTCTCCTTTGGCCAATAACTCAACCATCTTATTTGACTGATTTCCGTTGCTGGGTTTGGTTTTGTCAATGACATTCTCCACTAAGCTTTTGGCTTTTTTAAGCAATGCATCCTTGTTTATAAGATCTTCTGTGTTGTTTTGGGCATAAGTCTGAAAATTGGCACACAAAAAGAAAAAGGTGATAATTAAGTATTTAGTTTTTTGCATCTTGATTTTTTTCAAATTCTTGAATTCGTTTCTTTTCTGACTCTGAAAAAGAAAAGAATTGATTTGACGTATTTTCCTCTTGGTCAGATTTATTTAAATGAAATGATTTTTTCCTTGAATAGGAATTGTGAAGCTCCTGCAACAGTAAATCGTAGGGACCAATTGGCGTTAGTACTTTAGACAAAAGTGGTGCACATTCCAGTAAAAATATCAATAAAATAATGGCTAGTGAATTGAACCCGTTGATATCTTTGAGTGCGTTCAGCTGGTTGAGGAAACCGAAATGATTGGCATTTTGTAATTTATTTATTTCCTGATTTTTTTCTTGGGTGATTAGTTTGCTCTTTGAATTGATGGTTTCAATCTGTTTTGCCATTTCTTTTTTGATGATGTAAAACTCTTCTGAAAACTTTTCATATTTTTTTTTCTTCCTTTCACACTCCGACCCACTTCCTTTTATTTTCGTTCCGCAGGTGCCATCGCATTCACATTTGTATTCCTGGTAATATTTTTCTTTAAGTTCAAACTTGTCTTTTAAATCATCATTGATACTTACAATCTTTTCGTCTAGTTTTTGTATTTGAATATCATAATGTTTTTGAATGTTTCTTGTTTGTTGACTGATATTATTTTGAATTTCGAGAAAAACTTCTTTTTCAAACAATTTCAATTCAAGTGGTTTGGCCAAAGAAACTGAAATAACAAAAGCCACAATGAGTCGGGGAGAAAGCGCAATCAAATCTTTTCTCAAATTTCCACTTTTGTGAAACGAGATGATCATAATTCTATCGAGGTTGAATATAAATACAGCCCAAAGCGTGGAAAACAAAAAGAGAAGTAATTTTTGATTGGTAATCAGCGAAAAAGCAAAATAGGCACTTACCCATGCCGATATACTTGTTATGAGAATAAAAGTACCATAGATGGCCATACGCGTTTTTTCATTGTCAGGACACCTGCCCAAAATGCCTTCATTGGCTCCACTAATTGATATTAACGCATTGACGATTTTGTTCACGCTTCGGCAATTATTGTTTCAATATCATTTATTTTTTTTAAAAAGGGAAAAATGTCTCGGATTTACTATGAAATAAACGCTTGTTGAACTTTTTCTTTTCTGGGAACTTAGCTCAAAACATAAATCTTGGTTTTTAGATACTGTAAATTCCATTGCTCCATTTTGTGGAAGTACCCCCCAATTTTTTTCTGTAATTTCTTCGGTATTTAAAGCGTTCCATTCAATCTTTATCTTGGTATTTTTGTTCACAAAAAATTTTGATCTGTTCTTTATGGGTAAATATTTTTGGGATTTTTTATCTAAAAAATAGAAGTGTAGTTGCAAACTTGGTTTTTGAAATGTTTTGACCAATATCCTTTTTTCGATCCGCTCCTCACCAGAATTTGCTTGAAGGACCAATAATTCATTTTTGGCAATTTTCTTCTTTACCGACCCTTCGTCAGGAATAGGACCGTACCCTTGTAAATGAACATTTTGCGCATTGATGCATTTCCAAGTGATGGTGATTTCACTGCCAGGGTCAACTTCATATGAAGACACATTAAAATGTTGAATTTCTATCCGTTTTTCTGAAGAAACTCGGAAGGCAGATTTGGTGATTTCTAAAAATATATTCAAAAGGTTCAATGCTTTGGATTTTTCAAGTTCAAATATGGGTGAACTTTTTTTGTCGAAAAAAATGACTTGTTGTTTGTCGATGATTGCAAAAGAGTCTCGTTTTTCTTTCGATATGAAAACATTGAATCCTGAAGCTTTCAACCTGAAAATAAAATTAGATTGTTGGATGTCAAACGTCTTTTCGGTTGATTTTAGCACAACACAATTGACAAATAACTCACGATTTGCAAGAGCCAGCAGTTGTTCAGAGAGGGAGAAAAAGTATTTTTCATCAATACAAATATCAAGAGTGTATTTGGATGACTCCAACATAGTGAAAAGACTTAAAGAGGAAAAACTTGAATCCGAGCTCAAAACAAAACACACAAATTTAATCAGGTCAATCAAAATGTTTTTATATCCATAAATTTGCTTAGGATGGATTCGTTTTATAACTGGAGGAAAAGGCAAATTGAGACCAGCATTGAGCTTCTAAGGGATTACGGCTTTGTTTTTGTTCATGGTGAAGAAGGGTGTGGTAAGTCTGTAATAATAAATGAGTTGATTCCAAGAAGACTTGAATCCAATAAGAATGGTTTTGATCATCAAGAATGGATTTTTACTAGGATGGCTCCAGGCACCAATGCCTTGTTCAATCTTTCATGGCAAGTTGTTCGTTCTGTGGATCAAGGCGAAAATATTGATTTAGATGTGGTAAAAAATCTCGAGACAGACATGGAATCCAGCAATCGGGGGCTTGAAATTTTTCTGGAGAACAATAAAGAAAATACGAACCATTTACTTATAGTCGATGATTTTGAGGAATTGATTCAACTCAGCCGAGTTTCAGAAAAAGACAATCGAGACCAAATCAACCAGTTTATTTCAAATATTTTTAAGGTTGCCGAGGACAAAAAAATTTACTTGATTTTGGGAATAAGGTCAAATGCTATCAATGCATTTTCTGAATATCCCATGTTCCAAGAAAAAATTTCCAAAAGTCAGTTTGCCATCAATGATTTGGAGGAATCTGGCCTGAAGGAGACAATTTCCAGTTTTGGTTTGGAGGACGAAATAAAATCCGAGGATGCTGTTTTTCTTGAAATTCTGAATCAGGTAGGTGACTGTCAACTACCCTTTTTGAATCCATTTCTAAAAGAGCTAAAAATTAGGAATATTGGAAAGCAAGAAGTTATAAATTGTTTGCCCATTTATCGCTTTGAAAAGGAAAATTTTAGTCAAAGGTTTCATGATTTAGAAAATGAAGAACAGCAGATCATTAAAAAATTGGTTCAACTTTTTTTCACCAATAAAACCAATAGCAGTTTAGAGCCAATATATTCAAAAAAGGAATTGGTGAAATATATTGGTTCTGATATTGAAAAAATTATAAAGACCATGGTTGCCTATGATCCCCATTCATTTTTATTTATTAGGAAAATAAATATTTATGGAGCACACGAAATCAAAGGCAAAGAGTCAGATCAAGTCCGCAGTGAGACCATAAAACTTAGGTTTTTAAGACACTCATTTTTAATTGATCAAATAACAAATTGGTTGGAAGAAGAGAACAAAAATAAAAGCAACTATCTTCAACTTTGTGACCTGTCAGAAAGTTATGAGAATGAAAGGGGAAATTTATTGAAATCTCCTGAGCTTGAATATTTTTTAGCTTGGCAGGAGCATAACAAATTAGAAAGGCAATGGCTTCAAAGATATCGGGACGATTTTGACAAAGCATTCACTTACTTGGAAAAGAGCAAGTTCGAAGACAACCAAGAAAAGAAACGTAAAAAATTAGAGCTCGAAAATGAAAAGAATAAAAATAGGAAAAGGATTAGAGGTCTATTGCTTCTGGTAAGTTTTGCCTTAGTTGCTGCAGTGGTCGCCTTTATTATGGGAGAGGATGCAAGAAAAAGTAGGAACGAAGCCACGGCAAGTTTGGATTTTGCTGAGTATAAAGCTGAACAGGCTAGGATCGCAAAAGACAGTTCTATTGCAGCAAGGTACCTCGCTGATGAAAAGACGGAGGAAGCGAGAAAAAGTGAAAAGGAAGCCAAAAAAGCTGAGAAAAGTGCAGAAGAATCAAAAATTGAGGCCGAAAAAGCAGAATTGCAAGCTAGATTCAACTTAATCAAAGCCCAAGAGGAAAGAAAACGGGCAGAATCAAATGAGAGGCGTGCCGATAAAGAAAGAAAAAAAGCAGAAAAAAATGAAAAGGAAGCCAAAAAGCTAAAGCGAATTGCCTCCGTTGAAGCAAAATTATTGCAACTATCGAATCAGTTAAAAATTGCGGATATAAACGATAAAAAAAGCATAGAATTTTATGTTCAACAAGTGGTTGACTCTGCTGATCAGTTGCGAAAAACACAAAATGAACTAAAGCAGGAAAACCCCGAAGAATATGCCAACTTGAATCTGAGTCAATTGCAACCCATTTTTCAAACTTCTTTTGAAAAAATAAATGGGAAAAACAAGTACATAGATACCAAAATGAATCTCCTGAGCACCTCCGACGGAAGCAAAACAAAATACAATGGCAATTTGAGGGATATCGACATCAACCAAAGAGGAAATGCAGTATCGGTTGGAAATAAGGGGGTGGTATATTTTGCTGAAAATATTACCTTCAAAACACCCGGCAGAAATATTCTACCGGTGCATAGAGTCTCTAATTCAAATAACCTTGTTGATTTAAGAAGTTGTAAACTATTGCCCAATGGAAATGTTGCCTTGGGAGGTGTTTCGGCAGGGGAGGCTTTTTTGGCCATCTTTGATCCGAGCCAAAAGACATCAAAAAGAATCGCATTTGAGGCTGAAAAAAATGATATTGTCAAAGATTTTTTCATTTTTGGGAAGACAATAATCGCTCGCGGTTTAAATACTTTTTATTTCCTTCAAACACCAAATTTGATAAAAGCCAAAGACCCGCTAAAGTTTAATCATAAAATTCAAACTGTTTTTCAATTCCAAAATCAAATATTTTTTGTTATCAATGGTCAGTTAAAAACCCTGGACGAAAATGGCATTCAGTCAGCGTTTTTCTTAAAAAATATTGAATCTAGTTCCTCCATATTTGTGGACGATCGTTGGGTTATTTTGGGAACGCAAAAAGGTAGATTAAAGGTCTACAAGCGAAATGGAAAGGAATTGGTTGAGAGAGTAGATATGAATGCACACAATTCTGCTATAACCTCCTTGGCATATTTGCCTGAGTCTTCCTATTTGGTTACTTCTTCTTTGGACAACGAAGTGAAAGTATTTTCAATGAATCAAAACAATTCGTCGCTAAAAAAATTGAATCAAATTTCTTCTTTAGAGGGCCATGAAAAGTGGGTTTGGAAAATGGTAAAAGCTGAGATTGGATCTGGACATTTCTTGGTATCCATTGATGAAGGGGGGAATGCCTTGGCATGGTATTCCAACTCAGATGAACTCTTAGATGAACTTAGGAATAAAGTAAATTAATTTTATTGATCTGTTGCTTGGATAAACTTCTCTAATTGCCAACAAATAAGATCCAAACAGACCAAAAGTTTTTTTTCAATTTCAGCAACAGAAATCTTAGGATTGAATATTTCCCTATACTGAAAATAAACGAGATCACTTTCTATTAAGTGCCCAAAAGAGCCTATTGGCAATTCAAAGTTTGTATTCATCATCTTATGAATAAATGTGGCAAATTTTTCATTCGGTATTTCTGCTAGTTTCATTGGAAGTTCCACAAAGTATTGCATAATCTTCAAATCGTCTAATTCTTCTTCCAAATCGGAGAGAAGCATGATGTTCATGGATACTTCTGTTTGTGAGTCTTCAAAATAGAATTTGCAAGTGAGGTGTTCTTGGTTGTGTACATCACTTTGGTTGACAGCAACAGACGCAAAGCCTGATCTTTCGAGTATGTTTTTGATTTTAGAGAGCAAGTAGTATTAAGAATTTAGCTTTTAATTTTCTTTTTCAATAATTCCACTTTTTTTTCTTGGTCAGCTTCATTGAACTGTTTTGTACTGCCAATAGAGCTGAAAAGTGCCATGTCTTCGGGATGGTTTGCTAGATATTCGGCCAATTTATCATTGGCTTCATCATTCTTTTTGGTTGATTTGCTCTCATCGCTTTTCCCAGACAACCAGTTGTCTGGATTGTTTTCATATTCCATTTTTCTAGTTTCAATATCTTTCACTTGCCCATCTTCTCCAATCGCTCCGTACTTTTCTAATTTTTTGTTTACGTAGGCTTCTTTATCATCACCATATTCTTCAAGTTTGTTGTTGGCTTTTCTTTTTTTCCATAGCTTCAATGGGTTATATCCTTGGTATTCTTTTGCTTCCTCTAACTTTTGTTTTTTGGTGTCGAAATCATTTCCAATTTCATCTGCATCTCTTAGGTATCTTTCTTTTCGGTCACGGCCATATTGTTTGGCGTTGCTGTAAGCAGCTTTTCCACCTTTTATGGCCATAGAGGTCGCTCCCAAAGCCATTCCAACAGGAGCAGCAACGCCAGAGAGTGTAAGTGCCCCCGCTGTCAGGTCAAGAGCACCAGTAACTGCATTGAGAGCCCCCTTGCTTTGTTTTTTGCTTTGAAGACGATCCATGTGTCTCAACATTTCTAGTCTCTCAATGTAACCACTCTCTTTGGTAGTCCATTCATTTTTGTCATTGGCGAATTGGTTCTTTTTTTCTTTCCAATCTAATTTGACAGAAGAGTGTTCTTTATCTCTTTGTTCCCATGCATCTTTCCCAGATTTTAAATTGATTTCGGTTTGATTAATTTCATCATGAATGTTGGATTTCTTATCGGTTGATTTCTTTAAATTGTACCCCCCTTTTAAAAGGTCCATTGATCCAGTAGCAACGGAAAAAGCCCCTGAGGCAGTTGCTGCTCCTTTCATGGCAGGGCTTGCAGCATCTTTGGCTCCTTCAAGGAATTTCCCTGCTTTGAGTCCGCTATCCACGGCAGAATTTACAGATTGACCTGTAGTGACTCCTTTTTGAAGACCTCTCCCTGCAAGTCGTCCGAGTGCTCCATATCTCTGATTGCCTTCGCTGTCAGCATATCGTCCTTCTTTTACATTATTCAATTCCTCTTTTGCCTTGTCTGCACCTAAAGCACTGCCAACCTGACTAGCAGCGGAAGATAGGGTTTTTGAAATACTGGATCCATTTTGTTCTCCTTCCTCACCGGCTTCTTTTTTTCTCGAAAAAAGACCTGTGATGCTATCTTTTATTGATTTTAATTGAACGGTGTGGTTGCTTTCATCTGCCAATTGTTGCATTTGGTCAACTTCGGGAGAATTAAAGTTGTTATTTGCATCGGAAGAAGGCTGGAGTTTTTTCTTTTCTTTATGGGAATAAAACCGCACGATGAGAATTAAAAGTTTAAATATAAAGAATTAATTGCATTACAAGCTCAATTCAACTTTTTTGACAAAAAATGAATTAACAGAATTGAATATAAAATCCTGAACAAGCAAATCGTTCTCCAATTGATCATAACCAAGTAAAAGTGTGGATCGATAACTTATGAAATATTGTTCATTTTCTTGCGTGAAAACCAAAAAGCCAGTATCTGAATTTAAATTTAGTTTGTTTAGAACTTGGTATAATTCATTACTTGGTTGGAGAAAGGGTTGCGGAAAGGTGGCGAAAACATTGAGATAAATACTATCATCAAGTTTTGAGAAAATAAGTGCGAACTGAAGATCCGTATCTTCTCTGTTGGAAGAAAAAATGATGGTACCTACATCTAAACTGTCCACTTTTTTATCTTCATGGATTTTAAAATTCAGTTCTTTTAGATTTTTATATAAAAACTGTTTCATATTCATAAAATTATCTTCCAAACTCTATCATTGCTATTTCCACTGCGGTACTCCATTTTGTGTTGCCAGTGCTTGTTTTGTTTTTAATGTCAGTAGCGGTTGTATCAATAGAGGCTTCATCACTTAAACCTAATCTCTTTTGAACAGAACTGATTTCTAAGACTCCTTTCACAAGTGTCATATCGCCTTGATGTCTTTGGAGGGTTCTTTCCAGCTCGTTGTCAAAAGAGCTTTTGTCCAATAGGCTAGGATTATCTCGTCTTTCTTTGGCAAGTTTAAGTGCAACTTTTAGTTTTTCTACGGAAATTTCTTGTCCGCCTTCACCCAAATCGTGCATAAGTTTGACGGGCAGGTCCCCAGTCCCCATAATTGACTCAATGCCAACTGCTCCCGGCATATTCCCCAGAACGGTTTCGACCATTTGTCTTTTTCTAAAAGTTTTTCCCATCTTTTCTCGAGTTCTTTGCCAGAAGGTTAGGTGTTTAACTTCATCAAATAGCTTAGCTACTAGATTACGATGCATTTCTCCAAGTTGGCTGATATTTTCCAAATTAAAATCTGGAACTTCCGAACCAGTGCCAGCATTGTATGTTGTCAAAAATGACTCCAGTTGGTTTTTTGCCAAATTTAAATTTGTTAATTCGCTATTTTCTGCTTCGTTTCTTTCTGCAGGGTTTTTCGCTATCAAGGTTTGATAACGTTCTTTATTCCTTGACCAGAAATCTCCTTTTCGGATTAAATTTCTCAAGGGTTTGCCAGAACCCATTTCTAGCCCAATAATATGGTCTATTTGATTGTCTGTTAATTCTACCTCAATTACTGAATCTATCCCTAGCCGTTCGAGTCTGTAGTTTCTAAAACCTTTATAGTGTTCTATCCCAAAATGCACAATGGTTTGAGCAGCACTAATTATTTTATCTGCGGCATCAAAAGCAGGACCGCCGCCGGCAAAGCTTCCGATGCAAGCAGTTAGATGTCTAAGAAAATCAAATATGCCTTCACCTAATTTTATTTTGGCTCTCCTTCCTGCTTCGGCGACAATCTTTTTTTCTTCCTCTTCCAAAACAGACTCACCGTGTGTCTGGAATTTGGCAACTGCGCTTATGGCGTTGATAGATTTAAAGACAGCAATCGCAGATTTAAACGCATCAATACCTGCCCCTACACCCGGCCAAAATTCTCCTCGATCGATGCCTTGTGCTTTTTCTCCTAGTTCAACAAAATTTGTAATAGATTTTCCAAAACTCGCAAGGGAATTTACACCATCAGCTATTTTCCCGGATCTGTATGCTTCTCGAGCTTCAAGGATGGAATCTTTGGCTGCAAATAAACCATCAAATAAACCGCCTGTTTCGAAGCTTGCGCCTTCAGTAGCTTTTATTGCTCCTGAGGCTTCTGCCGCTTTTATCCCACCCTGAATGGCATCATTACCAGTATTGGATATTTCCGAAGTTGTTTCGATTGTATCCCCTTTAAGCTGACTTACAAGTTGGGTGGTTTTAACAATATTTTTGTCTTCTGCAGCGGTAGAATCACTTGGCGAATTCAACGCGTCATTTCCAAGCTTAGTGGCTTCATTTTCTAACGTGCTGTCGTCATTTATTTGCTCTCCATTTACAGAATTGTTGGGTTTGACTCTTCCCTCTTTTTGTTGGACTACATGACCCAACTCATGGGGAAGGTGTTTACTTTGGCCAGGAGCCAAGTGAATATTGTTCCCTTTTGCAAATGCATGGGCATTCAACTGGGAAGGTTCAGGGGAGTTGTAATGAACTTTTACATCGCTTAAATCAATGCCTGTGTTTGATTCCATGCCACTTTTTAGAGTGTTTGGCAAACCTGTCCTATTTTTTGCAGCCTCCTTTAGTCCGCTCAATTGGGCGGATTGGTTGGATTTGTCTGCAAATCTTTGAATTAAGGATAGCTCACTATCACTTAGTCTCCTTGCTTTGTTTCCCTCCACAAAGTCATTTTCCTCCTGATGGTTAGTATTGCTTGTTTTGCTTTCTCTATTTTGTAGAGTTGAATTCATATATTAGAATAGAGCCGGACTGGCCTGATACGAAATTAGCATAAATTATTCTGATTTGGTTTTTTTTAGGAGATAAATCCATTTAGAATTCAATCCTTATAAAACAGAAAATCACGCAACAATTTAATAACTTTTCCTTGTAGAAAAATTGAAGAAAGAATTGGGTGTTTTTTTTAGGTCCCTGCCAGGCCCATTTGCCTTGTAAGCCCCTTTTCCCTAACTTGCAGCAAATGTTTTTTACCCCAAACAAGCATTTTGTGTTACAAACAGCTATGAAAAAGCGAGCAGCCAAACACAAAACAAACACACTTTCTTTGACCTCAATCACAGCGCTTTTTGCTCTGTGGTACAAACAAAAAAAACCACAATTTCAACAAATTACCTTGGCTGTTTTTTTGCTTCTGTTTTGCCCGTCTTGTGCAATGTATTATACGCAAACATGCCCACCCATAAGTGTTCACGAAGAACAGCAGATACAGGTAGAGGGTGGTGTGAGTATACCATCTGCGCTTTTGCCTGGGGCAAGTGTCGGTTTATCCTGTTGCCTAAGCGAAAAAATGAGGGCTCAAGTTTATGGGCGTCTTCTTTTGAATGGAGTAACCCATTCTCAAGCACTTTTGGGACATGAATTTAAGTTCAAAAACAAATCTTGGTTAACCTTATCGGGAGGATTTGCTCATGGTAGAATCAAATCAGAATATTCTGCGAATGGTCCTTTGGGGGGAAGCCTAACTTCCATTAAAGGAAATTACCAGTCCTTGTTGGGTAAGATTCAGTTCATGAAGTCTTATTCAAGTAAAAACAATTTGGGAAATTGGGGGATTAGCCTAACCAGCACCAAGTAAGTCAGCCAGTCTCTGTAAGTGACTTGGCCTTGGAATCAGGCACCTATTACTTAACCGTTGTAGGGAAGAATGCCATTGCACATAAAAAGGTACTTGTGGAACAAAACTTATAATACCTAGCAAAAGGTCGGTTTCAAACCGGCCTTTTTTTATCCTCTAACCATAACGAATGCGAGGTATAGGGCGTAGATAAATAAAAAAGCGAGTCCCTTCCAGCGGGTCAAACGACTTTTACCCCCAAACAACAAACTCAAAAAAACAAGCAATACCGAAGCCATAAATACAGCCAAATCTGTATGCACCATTGGCTTAAAAGGAATGGGCCTAATGGCTGCGCTTAAGCCCAGCACCCATAAGATATTGAATATGTTTGAGCCCAGAACATTTGCCAAAGCAATGTCCGCATTTTTTTTGGAGGCGGCCACGGCAGATGTTACCAATTCCGGCAAACTGGTACCAATGGCAACAATACTCAAACCAAGCAATTCATTGCTCCATCCCAAACTGCGGGCCATCTGCTCGGCTCCGTCAACAACCCATTTTCCACCCCAATAAAGCCCCAAAGCACCCACAAAAATCATCACAGAAGATTTTAAAAAATGCCCTTGCACATCACTTCGCTTTTCTTGTAGCAACTCTTCTTTTGATGACCGGACAATGAACAATAGAAACAAAACGAAAAAGCCCATCAAAACAAACCCGTCTAAGCGACTAATATTCATAGCCTTATCAAATGATGCAAAAGATGTGCTAACCAAAAAACCTAAGAGTAGCGCAGCAAGCATGTTAAAAGGAATTTGATATGTAAGGACGTTTCGCTGAACAGCAATTGGGTGTATGATTGCAGAAACGCCCAAAATTAAGAGTATATTGGATATGTTGCTTCCCACAACAGTTCCTACGGCTAAGCCACCATTTCCACTTAAACTGGCATTCAAGTTGACCAGCAATTCGGGCAATGAAGTGCCCAAAGAAACCACAGTAAGCCCTACCACAAAATCAGAAACGCCAAGCCTTTTGGCAATGGATTGTGAACCTTCTACCAGCCAATCGGCACCCTTTATTAGGAAAACAAAGCCCAATACAAAAAGAAAATAAAGCGTCATGGCTTTTCAAAGATGAAGATAAAAAAGAAAACTAGGTCAATGGGTTCATTTCTATACTCCATTCATAATCATCCGGGTTTTTTTCATGAAAGAATTTTTCCAAAGCAATGCTTTCAGAAGCAGCTCGAAAATAAGACCGGTGTTTCTGATTATTCCCCCTTTTTGACCATGTTATGGTAAAGCTGTATTTGACTGGTTTTTTTTGGTGTTCTTCTAAATAGGTCAACATTTTCTGTAAACAATCAATAGAAGAATTTCCTAACACCGTGTGAAACAACATGTAGTCTTGGTGTTTGGGGTTGTAGGTCAACAAATTCAATTTTACAGTTTGCTCAGAACTACTGATATTTATGTGGTAATCAAAAGCAGCATATACCCCGTTGTCTGCCCTCAAAATTTCGGAAATCTCATATTCAAGTTTAATTTGCAAGCTCTTATCATCTGTTTTTTTCATTAGACCAAAAGTATGCTAAACGAAGAATATTTTATGACACAAGCTTTAAAATTGGCAGAAAGGGCCAAAGAAGAAGACGAAGTGCCCATTGGAGCATTGGTGGTCCTAAACAAGCAAATCATAGGAAAAGGCTACAATCAAGTAGAAAAGCTGAAGGACCCAACTGCCCATGCAGAAATGTTGGCCATTACTGCGGCCACCCATTATTTGGGATCCAAATATTTAAATGAATGTGAAATATATATTACCCTTGAGCCTTGCGTAATGTGCTATGGCGCCATTGTTCATGCACGAATTCCTAAGGTTCATTTTGCTTTGCACGAACCCAAAACCGGATTTACTCAACACATCATCAAGCCCAAATTGGACTATACATTGGGCGTACATCAAGAAAAAAGCCAAAGCCTTATGCAAGATTTTTTTCAAAAACTAAGGAAGGGATAAGCAAAATCTACTCTTTATTTGCAACATGCGAAGAATATACACCATTCTATTTTTTGGCCTATTGGTTTCTTGTGCCAATAAGCAAGAAGAATCAGTTGACCAAACAACCCCTCAGCAAAAAGACAGCACCAGCCAATTGCCTGAAGGAATCTATGCACATTTCACAACGAACAGAGGAGAATTTTCGGTAGAGTTAAATTACAAAGAAGCGCCGCTAACTGCATCGAACTTCATCGCCTTGGCAGAAGGAAACATGCCAAATACAGCCAAAAGTGATGGGGTACCCTATTTTGATGGACTCACTTTTCATCGTGTCATATCCAAAGTAAATGGAGACGGCAACGACTTTATGATTCAAGGTGGAGATCCGCAAGGTACAGGATCAGGAGGCCCTGGTTATTCGTTTAAAGATGAGTTTTCACCCAATTTAAGCAACACCCAAGGGACAATCAGTATGGCAAACTCTGGAGTCAACACCAATGGAAGTCAGTTTTTTATCAATTTGGTAGACAATACACGTCTAGATTTTAACAAAGACCCCATCACTTCAAAACATGCAGTTTTTGGAAAAGTAGTTAGTGGCTTTTCGATTGTTTATAATACCATTCAAGGAGATGTAATGCAGAAAGTTGTGATCGAAAGAGTGGGCGAGGAAGCCAAAAAATTTGATGCCCTGCAGACCTTCAACGATTTAAAATAATGCACATTCAGAAAAAAAATTACCTAAACAAGTCTGTATTGATTCGTGTTGATTTCAATGTCCCTATTAAAGACGGGCAAATAACAGATCAAGCCAGAATGGTGGCTGCATTGCCAAGTATAAAAAAGGTACTTGAAGATGGGGGAAAGGCAATTTTGATGTCCCATTTGGGACGGCCAAAAGGGGAAAAAAAATCTGAATTTTCGCTGAAACCCCTTGTTGAAGAATTACATTACCTATTGGGAGTACCAGTAAATTTTGTGGAAGATTGTATTGGTCCTGTGGTAGAGCAAGCGGTAAAAGAAACACCTTTTGGCGAAGTGCTACTGCTGGAAAACCTGCGGTTCTATTCAGAAGAGAAAAAAGGGGACATAAGCTTTGCGCAATCCCTTTCAAAACTCGCAGATGAATACATCAATGATGCTTTTGGCACAGCTCACCGTGCCCACGCAAGCACCTCTGTGGTGGCCCAATTTTTTCAAGATAAAAAAGCATTTGGCTTTTTAATGGCTAAAGAAATTGAAAATGCGAGGAAAATTTTGGAATCACCACAAAAACCCTTTGTTGCCATTATGGGCGGAGCTAAAGTGTCAGACAAAATATTGATTATAGAAAATTTGTTGCCCTTGGTTGATCATCTAATTATTGGAGGAGGTATGGCCTACACCTTTATTAAGGCCCAAGGTGGAGAAATAGGCAATTCTCTTTTGGAAGAAGATCGCGTGGAATTATGCAACAAAATTTTAGCAAAAGCCAAAGAAATGGGTGTGCATATCCATTTGCCTGAAGATACTTTGGTTGCTGATGCTTTTGCTGAGGAAGCCAACAAAAAAACAATCAATAGTCGAGAAATCCCACACGGATATATGGGTCTTGACATTGGCCAAGAGGCAATAAAAAAGTATGTGCACATCATACAAGACGCGCAAAGTATCTTGTGGAACGGCCCAATGGGGGTTTTTGAGATGAAATCTTATGAAACTGGTACACTAGAGTTGGCCAAAGCCATTGCGAAGCAAACCGAAGAAGGTGCCTATTCGCTTATTGGCGGTGGGGACTCTGCAGCGGCAATAAAACAGTTGGGTTTTGAAGAAAAAGTTAGCTATGTTTCCACTGGTGGCGGAGCGTTGCTTACTTATTTTGAAGGAAACGGTTTGCCAGGCATAGAGGCCATTACCAAATAAAAAAAATACAAAGGTAAAGGCTATTTATTTGCGTCTGCATAGGCAAATACTTTCTTTAAAATCTCTGAGCTTCTTTCGGTAGGATTGGCTCTTATTTTATTTTCTTCCTTTTGCACTACATCAAAAATTGCACTTATTGCTTTTTGGGTTACGAAAGCATTCAAGTTTGGGTTTATTTTTTGTTGTGTGGTAGGCAATTTGTTGTAGATGGTAAATACATCGGTCCAATATTTGGTGGCTTGAGCTTGATCCAAAGCACCTTGAATTTCTGGAGAAAACTTTTGAACCAAATCTTTTGAAGTGTTCTGCTTTAAATAATTTGTTGCCGCCCCATTTCCGCCTTTTACAATATTGATGGCATCTGTTATGGTCATGTCTTGAATGGCTTTTTTAAATATAGGCCCTGATTGCCTAACGGCATTTTCTGCGCCTTGATTGATGGCGGTAATCATATTGTCAACAAGCGCTCCTTCACCTAAATTACGCAGTGTTTTCTCTACTTTTTGTGCATCTGAAGGAAAGGGAATTTTGTACTGGAAGCTATTTAAGAAGCCATTTGATTTACCCAATAAACCAGTACTGTTTTGGACTCCCTTTTCAAGGGCCTGTTTAAGGCCAGAAATGGCTTCTTTTTCAGTGATGCTTGTGCTGGTAGTTTTGTCTACTGCCTCAAGTACTTCATACAAAGAATCACAAGAAAAGAAGGTGACCGTAAAAACAAGAATTAATAAAGCCTTAGGCCACTTAAGGTCTATTTGAATTGTATATGGTTTTTTCATAATTTTTAAAGTCATTTATAAGTGCATTGAACAACATTTCACCTATATATCGGGCACCTTCTGGGTTGAAATGGGTATAGTCCTTTGCAGCCAAAGGAGGTTTTCTTTTCACCCAAGAAAGCATGGCGTTTTGGCCACCCATGTTCTCGTATAAATCCCAAAAAGCACAACCGTTTTCAAAGGCTGCACGCTTCATAGCGTCACGAATCAGGGGTATGTTCGGATAAGATTCATATACACCCATTTTTTTTCGACTCATGTCAGACGGACCAATGACCAAAATACTCAGATCATTATGTGCTTTTTTGATTGCTTTTAACTGGGCAGAAAACATGCGTTGATAATAGTTGTAATTTTTTTGTGGATTGGGCACAACATTGATGCCAAACTGTAAAATGAGTAGTTTTACCTCCATCATTTTTAATTGATTGCTTAACCAAGTGCGGTTGATGGTTTCAAATCCCAGGCCAGAACTTCCCCGCATCGGAAAATTGTCGACAGCTATGCCCTTAAGCCCGTCTAATGACATGCTGAACAAACGCATATTGGGCCCCTGAAAATACATAGAGATGTTTTTTTTGTCAGAAAATAAAGGTATTTGCACCTTTTTGGGGTATAAACATGGGGTAAGCCAAAAGCCTTTTCTGTTGTTTTCTGAAAAGCTGAAGTATGTACTGTCTTGAGCCATGTATATCAGTTGTATTTGTTCAAAATTTTTGGCTCTTGGGAAGCTAGATTGCAAAGTTTTTGCTTTGATCCATGCTTTTTGAAAAACTTGATTTTTATAAATTGGAACAATTGTGGTGTCCTCAACGGTTCCATGTTGTGACATGGTGTCTATTTGTAAGCTGTCTGCAAACAAGCTATCAACCTTATAAATAGTTGTATCGTAGCCGATTATTTTGTTGTAATTAGAATAGATAAAGCTTGCTCCTCCAATACCGTAAGCACCCTTTTTATTTTTTGAATTTTTGACGTAAATGGCTTCTTTGTGCCAATTTTTGCTTTGTTTTAATAGAACGGATTTTCTATAATAGGCTGTAGGTTCTAAAGGATTTATAATGCCAGGGCCTTTACCTCCAAAGCGGTTTTGCATTTTTTCTCTGAGGTAATCAGTTATTCTATCTCCTTCCAATTGAGAGTCGCCGATATGTAAAATTCTATATACTTTGTTTTTTTTGGATCGAAGTTGGATAAGCGTTTGATAAAAAGATAAAAGTGCATTTTTCCCCGAATCGGGATGCATAATAGGCAGTTTGTATAATATGGTATCGGCGTTTTTCTGCGTATCTGCTACTTGATTTTCAATCTTTTGTATAATGCTTTCTAGCTGTTCTTCTTTAGAAATAGGCTTGGTATTTTCCCATAATTTTTCTTTTGGAACGAAAACAAAGTCAACCTTTTTAAATAAAGAAATTTTGCCAGAAGGGATGAGTAAAATAAGTGCAAAAAGCAAAAGGTTTAGTACCACCAAGAAGCCAAAAATTTCTTTCGGCTCAATGTTGTCTTTTTTGCCTTGCTTTTTGCTCATTAATCTCTTCGCATTATTTGTGATTTCTGGGCATTGCTCATCCCATTTATTTTTTTATAAAAACTGTATTTACTTGGGGCAACATAAATTCTAAGCTTTTGACCTGCACGAATTTTGCTTCCTCTTATGCCGTTCCATGATTTAACCTGGCTAATACCAACATCGTAGAGGTCGGCAATTTTCCCTAGGTAATCGCCAGAACGGATGGTATAATACAAAAGTGATTTGCTGGGTTTACTGACTAATTTAGGTTTTGCTGGAGGTTTTGTTTTGATTTCTCTTTTTTCCAATTTCTTCAATTTGTAAATACTATCTTCCAAAGCCAAAAAACGTTGCACTTTTTGTTTTGGTATGGAGATATAATAGGATTTAGAGGATGTAGGAATTTCTTGTCTTTTATAGATAGGATTGGCAAAAAGAAGTCTATCCAAAGGGATTTCGAGTAATTTACTTATGCTTTCCAAACGACATGCTTTGGAAATAAGAATTTTTTCTCCTGCATAAGTGTCAATTGCTTTTTGTGGAAGACCAAAATATTCTTTGTTGTGAGACAACATATAGTAAGCAATAAATGAAGAAAGAATATTTTCAGTTCTAGGAGGTAGGTATTTTTTTATTTTTTCAAGTGCGCATTTTTCATTGGCCAAAATACTGGCTTTGTTCAGCTCTATTGGCTCAAAATAAAATGCCAAGATGCACAAATTCCAATCGCCATAATAAGTATACAAGTCTGCTAGGTATTTTGCAGCAGCTTTTGAAGATTTTAAGGGGTCTTTTCGTTCATCAATATAAGAGCTAATGGTTAGCCCGTATTTTTTGGCCACGGCGTATTTAAAACACCATATTCCCGTACCACCATAGACGGACTTTTTAAAAGGATTAAAACCGCTTGCTGCACCAGGTAAATAAGCAATTTCGGTAGGAACATTGTTGGTTTTTAAATAGCTTTTTATTGAGTCAAGAAATAAGTTTTCTCTCCCAAGTATATGGCTCATTTCGGTCGGATTTTCAAGGGTCTTTTTTATTTCTTCCTTTACTCTTTGTTTGTTGATATAAGGAAAAACCTTTTTTAGTCGCTCAATCTCGGACTCAATATTAACTTGCGCCTGAAGAGAAAAAAATAACAGGGTAAGAAAAACGGATATTGTTTGTTTATACCAATTCATTAGCCAAGTTCAGCAGAGATTTTTCGCAGAAACTATTGCAGGTAATTTGTAAGCCAAGGGGAAGTTTTCCAGTTATATT
>CENJ01019124.1_pt1 | contig 40347 bp, 36 predicted proteins | sample 356161 | NCBI WGS metagenome assembly CENJ01 (sample SAMEA2619531, study PRJEB7988) | marine metagenome | biome: marine biome (ENVO:00000447); feature: surface water layer (ENVO:00002042); material: "saline water (ENVO:00002010), including plankton (ENVO:xxxxxxxx)" | depth 5 m | reverse complement strand
AGTGCAACTAAAATTTCAATTATTGAAATAAAAAAAGCCAATAAAAAAGATAAACCAGAACCTATAAAGTTTCTAAAAATGAAAATCATTGAAATCAAAGTCATCATAACGATGTGACCTGCTAAAATATTTGCGTACAATCTGATCATTAACGTAAATGGTTTGATAAATACACCTAATAGTTCAATAGGAGCCATTATGATTTTCATGGGCAAAGGCATTCCAGGCATCCAAAAAATATGCATCCAATAATCTTTAGTACCACTTATTGTGGTAATTATAAACGTAAGCAGTGCTAAACAAAAGGTTATTGCAATATTCCCGGTGACATTAACCCCTAGAGGTGTTAATCCTAAAATATTACAAAACCAAACAAAGAAAAATATGGTTAATAGAAAACTCATAAATCTTTTGTGGTGTTTTAATCCGATATTTGGAATTGCAATTTCATCTCTAATATAAACAATTAAAGGCTCAAAAAATCTTCCAATTCCAGAAGATATCAACCCATTTTTATTATAAGATTGAGCCAAGTTTCTAAAAAGAAAGAACATCAACATTGAAACGAAAATTATGCTTACAACACTTTTGGTTATCGATAAATCTAATGGTTTTAAATTTATAGGATGACCCTCTTTATCATAATTAATAGTTCCTTTTGAATCACTTTTATATATTTTGTCATGAAATAGTATATAATGAGAATTGTCTATTTTTGCGACCCTTCGCCCATGATCAAATTTTGAAGACATGAAAAATTTAAATCCTTGATCATAAATAATTACAGGTAGCGGAATGCTAATATAAACTTTTCTGTTTGTTTTTTTGTCTTTGTATGAAAGTAGGCCGAAATCATGAGAGTCTTGAACATGATGAAGAATGTATTCGGTAATTTCTTGTTTTAGATTTTTCTTATCACTATCATTTTCTTCGTAAGAATTTACATTTGAAATTGTAAATGATGTTAAGATAAAAAAAAATGAAATTGCTGATTTTATCAAAATCTATATAATATTTGTGGTCTGTAAAATTAATTTTTTAATTTAAAAAATAGATGTTTTATTTCTATTTTTTGAGAATTAATTTGGATTTAACAAAAGCTTGCTAAAACAATAAACCATAAATAGTGAGGAAAAAATGTAGGGAATCAAAAAAATACTTATTTCAGATTTGTTAATCAAGTTGTCTTGATATAAGATTGGACGAAAAATTAAAAAAAATAGAATCAATTTTATTGTACTTCCAATAAAAAAAATAATTGTTATTTGATCATTTTTTTTTGTCTTAAAATAAATTAAAAAAAAGAAAAAAATTGAAAATAAATAAAAAAAAATATATGATTTATAAATCAAATTAGAATCTTTTACTGAGGAATACAAAATAAAATTGTGGACTTGAAATAGTAACAGCAAAATTGTTGAATAATAAACTACAAATTTATTTAGAGTCAAGTTTATAGAAATTTAGATTGCTTAATTATAAAGTAAATAATAATTAATATTCCGATTATTGAAGAAATTAAGATTGGTAAATCAGAATCGATATTAAGTTTTAGTTTTACTTTTTCTCCAGAAATATATGACAAATACATTATAATTGCTATTTGAAAAAATAGACTAGAAAATATCAGCCATTTATTAGGCTGTTTTCTCACGATTTTCCAAAATTGACTTTACTTCTGAAATATTTTTCATAGAACATTTTGCATTAAAATTCGCTCCTGCTTCAACAATAAGTTTACTTATTTTAACCTCTCCTTCAATTATTGCCGTTGATTTCAAATTTAGTACTTCGCTTGTTTCAATTTTTCCATTAAACCTACCTTCAATATCTGCATTTAAACATTTTATGTTCCCCTCAATGACACCTTCTTTGCCAATAACGACCTTCCCTGAGGTTGTGATTGATCCGTTTAAATATCCGTCTATTCTAAAATCAGCATTTGATTTTATTTCCCCAGTTATCCTTGTTGATACCTCTATTTTATTAGGCTGCCCGTTAATTTCATTAGCTCTCATCTTATCAAGTCAATTTGTTTTTAGTTTCCAAGTTTTTCGTTTTTGTATTTGCCTATATTCGGACGATAAAGCTACAAAATTATCTAAATTGTTTTGAAAACTAGATAAATTCGACCATATTTTTAAAAGAAAGTCAACTTCTGGGTATTGGTTTTCAGTGTGAACGACAATAAAACTGTATCTATCGCTATAAGAATCCACAGAAATTAGTTTAATATCTTCTGACCTCTTTTTTAGTTCAGAAATCATATTTACCCTTAATCTTTGAAGATCTATTTCGCTTGAATTTGAAAATACAATGACCCATTTAAAGTTTTTACTTATGGGCTTTGTAGCCGTTACTTTTGTTTTGATATTTAACAATATTTTTTTTACATCCGGTGATTCTTTTGAATTTGGGTACTTTTCTAAAAATTTCTTTAATTCCTTTTCCCATTCATTTATGCCTCTTAGTCTTCCAATGGAATTAATTATTAGTAATTCAAACTTTAATTCTAGTCCTGTTCCAATTAACCTCCTTCTATACTCATTTTTATTTACAATTATGTCAAGGAATTGTTGTGACATAAATTTTTTATGCAAAGAATTATAAAAATTAATTGGACTTTTATTTTTTTGTAAATTTTGATTTTCGAGTAAGTCAGATGTATAAATTGATTGAGGATACTTTTGAATCAACTTATATCTAAGTTTTGAGGCATTGATAGAGTCACTGGTTTGGTAAAGTTTAAAAAGATTATAAAGAGCAAGAATTTCTTGATTTTTATTAGGGTTAAGTTTCAATAGTTTAGATAATCTTTTTATTGACATCTCTTTATTTAAAAATTTTTCTCTGTACAATAATCCCGCATCTAAGTAAGCTTGTCTCCTGATATTTTTTAAACTGTCTATGATTTCGGTTTTCTTGGGTAAAAGATTAACATAATACTCTGCTGTTTTAACTTTAGGATTTTTAGTTTTAACAATATCACTATTTTTAAAGTTTTCGTTTATAATATTTGAAATCAATGGTGATAAACTATTCCAATTGTCTACATTAGGTTGGCTGCCCCACAATGATTTAAATAAAACTTTACCCTGGTTTATTTGATTTTCATTGTAAAAATAGAATTTGATTTGAGATTTTTTTTGCCTTCTGAAAATTCCTTTTCTTGTCACGGCTTTATTTTTTTTTAATGAATCTATTTTCGTTATTTTTTCAATATATTTATTAAAATAATTCAACCTTTCTTTTTGATTCATCGATACAATTGATAAAATACTATCGTTCTTTTTAATTATTGTTTCCAGATTTATAATTCTGTCAAGCCCCCTTCTCTCTATCTCAGTCATTTTTTTAATGAATGATTCTTTATTCATCAATTGAATTAAACTATCTAAATATTCTCCCGATTTGATGAAAATGCCTTTTTTAAAAAAATAATCTGATAACTCTCGGTAATTAGATTTCCTGGTAATTATGTCCGAACTCTTTGCCCCCAGGGATTTATTATAGGACAGTATACCTAAGCTATCAAAACCCTCATCAATATAATAACGTGCCTCAAATTGGTCAATTAAATGTAAATATGGAAAATTTTCGTAGTTTCTCTTGAGCCTTCTTGTTATAGATATTGGATTGATTCCTGATTTGAAAGTTTGAATTTTTAGAGCATTTAACTTTGTATGAATCCAAAAGAGTCTAGGAACTTTTCTCCCTTGACCTAATACTGAATTATAAACTCTTTGCGCACTATCCAACATGTTGAGTTTTTCTAAAAGCTGACCATGAATAAATGAGTACCTTACCTTTTTATCATTATTTTTAGAAAAGGTACTTGCCTTTGAAATGAAAAATCTTGCTGAATCCTCTTTTTTAATGTTCAAATATGCATGTGCTAAAGATGCGTTTATTTCTGAGTAAATATTTTGAAATTTGATTGCTTGGGGCAATAATAATTTTAAATTTTTTATTGCTATTTTGTTATTGTTGAGTCTGATATTTGATTTTTCTCTCCATAGTTTTGATTTTAAAAACGTTTCTTTATCATCATAAATTTTCAACACGTATTCAAAAGCTTCCAATGCTGGAGAAAATCTTAGATTGAAATATCTTGCCTTACCTAAAAGAAAGTAAGCTTTTTGAATTTGAGAGTTTTTTTGTGAGCCGTTAAAATTCATTGAATGTTTTTGAATTGCTTTGGTAGCTTTTTCTTCAGCTAGGGTGAAACTTGGAATTTTTTTTGGTCTTTCTAAATTTCCATCGAACAAACCAAGAGGCTCAACGGAAATAATTTTGCGAAAATCTTCTTCAATACTTTGGTCAATTAATATTTCCCCAAAATTTAAGGCTTGTTTAGCATTAAAAATAACATTGTATTTGGAATTCAGCTTGTGGTACTCTTTATTTAAAAATTTATCTTTTGAAGTAGAACAACTAAGTAAAAAGCTTATTATAAATAATTGGAAAAAACAAAATCTTATATACACCTGTTTGATTACCTTATTGTTATATAACTTTAAAATTCAAGTTTTAGTGTTTATTTTAAAATAAACTATTCATTTTTTTAAAACTTGTATTAATATTAAATAAATTTAGAGAATAAACTTTAAAATGGATAGAAAATCAGTGCCTGAAGCTAAAGGTGGTAATATTAAAGTAACCTTGGATTTTGAGACTTTTAATGTAAAATTAAACGATAGCAAAAGCATATTAGAAATATTACTGGACGAAAATATTGACGCTCCTCATTCGTGTTTAGGGGGAATTTGCTCAACTTGTATAGCTAGAGTAAGAAGTGGCGAAACTGAAATGAAAGAAAATCAAATTCTTACAGAAGAAGAAATTTCTGACGGGTTAATTTTAACCTGTCAGGCATATCCGAAATCTTCATCAATTGAGATTGATTATGATGATGTTTGAATCATTGTCTTTTTTACAACTTCTATAATTTTCTCAGGGGGTATTGTTCTCATACAATTTTCATATCCGTTTGGGCAAATGTTACCATATACTGAAGTTGGTATTAAAGGGTAAAGGGTTCTATCAGAAAGAATGTTTCTTTGACTATTTTGATTCCAAGGAGAAAAACCCGCATATGGGTGAGTAACTCCCCATATAGTAACGACAGGTATATCATAATTGGTCGCAATATGGCCATTTGCTGAGTCCATAGAAATCATTACGTCTAAATTTGAAATTATTTTTATTTGTTCAGATAGTGAGTATTTACCTGCTAAGGAGTATACATTCGTGTAGGCTCTCTCCCAAACTTTTAATTTATTTGCTTCATATCCATTGGCCCCAAATAGAAAAACTTGATTGTCTCTTTGTAGAAAGGAAATTACTTTTTGGGTCAAATCGAATGGATAAACTTTTCCTGCGTGTTTAGCAAATGGAGCTATTCCAATCCATTTTAACTTTGAATTGAAAAAGGAATCATTAAACCTTTTGGGTGTAATAAATTTTAAAGGAAATTCATGATCTGATAAATCAACAGGAAAGCCTGTTTTCCTTAAAACATCAGCATATCTGTGAATGGTTGGTGTTAGAGGCAACCAAATCTTATTATTTTTTCTCGTAAGTGCTCTTTTTTCAACTCTCCCTTTGAGAATTTTTTTATAACGAATTGATGAAAAAAAGAAAAACAATCTTAGAATATTAGTTCTCAAAGAGCCGTGTAGGTCTACAATACCAATTGGATCTAGTTTTCTTATATCCCTAAAAAGGGCGAATAATCCTTTAAATCCCTTATGTCTACCATTATAATCAAGTTCTAAGATATCTATGTCTTTAAATTCATCAAACAGTGGGGTGAAATTTTTTTTTGTCACAAATGTAATGCTGATATCAGGATATTTTGATAAAAAGCATCTAATTAGTGGAATAGAAATAGCAATATCTCCAAGTGATGAAAATCTTAGGAAAACTAACTTCTTTAAAGTTTTCAATCTTTATTTTTTTTATAAAGAATTGGATTTAAATCTTCGTCATTATACATTTTCATTTGCCTATAAACCTTCATTATCTTTATACCCTCTGAAATATCTTTTATGAGTTGATCTATAGCCAAACAAAGATCAGATTTTTGTTCATTTAAAATCAAAAGCTTTTGTAAACATTTCTTCCTATGGTCTTTAGTGGCAGTAATTCTATCCGATTCCTCTGCCATATGATAAATTTTTAATATCAAAATAGAAAGTCTGTCTATTGCCCAAGCCGGACTCTCTGTATTTATGGTGGCATTTTTTTTCGAAGTTACCTTTTTGAATTTACTAATAAAATAATCATCTATAGCTTCAACAAGATTTGTTCTTTTTTGGTTTGAATGGTCAATTTTTCTCTTTAATAATAATGCCTCATTGGGTTTGATTCCATCGTCTCTGATGAGGTCCTCATAATGCCATTGAACCGTATCTATCCAACACTTTCTATATAATATTTCTTCAAATGAGTTTTTTTCAAAAGGATTTATTAATTGTTGATTAACATCATCTAACTTATGGTAGTCTTCTACACAGTTGTGAAAAATTGAAACTAAATTTTCTGCTCTCAAGATTTTTAAATATACAAAATTACTAATTTCTTACCGTCAAAGGTTTCTATTGTTTAAACAAAAAAAATGAGTTATTTTTTTTAAATTGCAATAAAATTAAAAAATGGTTAAAGGTTTTTTTGAAGGAATACAGTGGCTTTTTGAAAGTATTTTATTTCTTCCCCACGAGATTTTAAGAGAAATTGAGCTTTCCTCTTGGTGGATCGCAAATTTTGTTAACTTTTTCTTTCTATTTATTGGATTTATTGCTCTAATTTATTGGTCTAAAAAACTAAAAGATTTTGACGATAAAGGAGAGGAAGATAAAGATGTAACTGCCCATTCGTTTCTCTAAAGATCAAATCCTATATCATTTCTAAAGGTTTTCCCCTCAAATTCTATTTTTGATATTGTTTTATAAGATTTTTCTATAGCCTTATCGAGTAACTTGTCCATTGAGGTGACTGCAATTACCCTTCCGCCAGAAGTAACTATATTCTGACCTTCTTTTTTAGTGCCGCTGTGGAACAAAAAACTGTCGTTTTTGCTATCAAGTCCAGAGATAATTTTGCCTTTTTCATATTTTTCTGGATATCCTTTTGAAACTGTCATTACAGTAGAGGAAAATAGATCACTCACTTTTAAGTTTGCTGTTTGTAACTGAGAACTTTTTAATTGCAAAAAAATTTCTAAAAGATCACTTTCAATTCTAGGTAAAATTGCTTCAGTTTCAGGATCACCCAATCTCACATTATATTCTATGACATAGGGCTCATTTTCTACTATCATTAACCCAATGAATAAGAATCCTAAATAGTCTATTTTGTCTTTTTTCAATCCATTGATGGTAGGTCTAATTATTTGATTCTCTATTTTATGAAATAATTTTTTATCTACGAACGGAACAGGAGAGATTGCTCCCATACCCCCAGTGTTTAATCCAGTGTCGCCAGCACCTATCCTTTTATAATCTTTAGCCATTGGAAATATTTTATATGAATCTCCGTTTGTTAAAACAAAGCTTGAAACTTCAATCCCATTCAGATACTCTTCTATAACAACTCTTTCAGATGCTTGGCCAAACTTTTTCTTTAATATCATGTTCTCTAAACTCTTTTTTGCTTCATTTAAATCGGTCAATATCAGAACCCCTTTCCCTGCTGCAAGACCATCTGCCTTTAAAACGTACGGTGATTTGAGAGTGTTAAGAAAAGCATTGGCTTCGTGGATATTTTTTTTGTTAAATATTCGATATCTAGCTGTAGGAATTTTGTGTTTAAACATGAACTCCTTTGCAAATTTCTTGCTCCCCTCTAAAGTAGCCCCATTTTTTTTTGGCCCGATGACTATAAAGTTCTTTGTTTTTATATGATTAATTAGAAAATCATGAAGTCCGTTAACCAGTGGGTCTTCTGGTCCAATAATAACAACAGAAATTTTTTTGGACAAAATTAAATCTCTAATTGCGATGAAATCTAAAACAGATATTTCAATATTTTGCCCTAAAAAAGATGTACCTGCATTTCCTGGGGCTATGAATAATTTTTCGCAAAATCGACTTTGAGATATTTTCCATGCAAGTGCGTTTTCTCGGCCACCTGAGCCTATTATCAAAACCTTATGAGATTCCATTTAACAAATATAACAATCATAGTAATTTGTTAATAGGCCTTTTCAATTTATAATCTGAAAATAGATTTAAATCTGAATTTTCTTATAAATTCACCTTGATCCTTTGTTACTATGAAAGGTTCTTTTTTTAAATAGGAATTTAAGAGCCCTAAAATGCTCCACAGAAAGAAGGATACGGATTTTTTAATAAAAAACCCCTTAAGGCACGCAAGAACACCAATTATAACACCGTATCGCATTTTATAAAATGCTTGTCCTTGCAGATATGATGAATTTCTAGAATAAACATTCCCTATTGGTCTAAGATGTTTTACTTTTAATTTATTCAAAACTTTCACTTGATATCCATGGTAATTTGCGAGAAGCTCATCAACTGTATCCCAACCCATTTCAGGAATCAGTCCTCCAATTTTTTTATAACATTTTGTGCTATATGCTTTTAAACCTCCGCGAACATGACTAGTTTTCATTGGGTGAGCATTTTCCCAAGTACCGTATTTAGTAAGTTCAATTAAAGTTCCACCCACAATTCCTATTTTAGGATTTGAAAAGGCATTAATAATTAATTGAAAATATTTTTCGGGAAGTATTAAATCAGCATCTAATTTTAATAAAAAATCGTATGGCTTAGTCAATTTTGAATGACCGAAGAGAAACGCTTTTACAACCTTTGCCCCGGGCATGTGTTCATCAGATGATTTAAGACTAAAAACTCTTATAAAATTGTTTTTATCTTGATAATCCAACATCATCTTTTTTGTTTTGTCTTTTGAGTTATCGTCAATCAAAACAAGCTCCTCTGGCAATAAATTTTGGGAACAAACAGATTTTAAAAATAGTGGTAGAAATTTTTCTTCGTTATGTACTGGCACAACAACACTGAAAGTTTTCATTTATATTTCAGTATTTTTTAATGGGCTGTATGAAGGTCGTTTAACATTACTAGACGTTGACTTTACCGGTATAATTTTATTAGAATAATTTTTTTCCTTAACTATTTTATTTGCAAAGTCATACCATGACATTACTTCTTCTCCTGCGCAGTGATAAATTCCTTTTTTAGGTAAGGAAGTAATTATTTTTTTAATAAAATCAGCAACTTTTTCTGTATTTGTTGGAGTCCCGTATTGATCTTTTACAACTTTTATTTCATTGCCCATAGAAGCCTTGGTTAGAATATTTCTGTAAAAGTTACGCCCAAAATTTTTGGAATATAGCCAAGAGGTTCTGACAATATAACCAAGTTTTAAATTTTCAAGAACATACTTTTCACTCAAATACTTTGTCATTCCGTATGTGTTTAGAGGGTTTGTCTTGTCATTTTCTATATATGGTCTTTTTTTTTTGCCATCAAACACATAGTCGGTGGAAATATGTATCATACTGGTTTCGTTTTCATTGCAAATCTGTGTTAAATTTTTTACACCTTCTACATTTACTTTATATGCTAATGCTGGCTCCTTTTCAGATTTCAATACATCTGTGAGTGCGGCACAATTAATACAAAAACATGGATTATACTTTTCAAATGCTGCCTTTATTTCATAAATGTTGGTTATATCAAGTTTTTCTTTAGGTAAAAATATCCATTCAAAACTATTTTTATCCGAACAGCTTTTTTGAAGTGTCCTTCCCAATTGACCGCCCGATCCTGTTACTAAAACTTTTTTTCTATTGAACATCTTTTTTAAATAAAGGCCAATTTAAATCTTTATCACTAATAATTGACTCTTGCATTGAAAATGGCCACTTAAGATTAAATTGTGGATCAAAAGGTGAGAAGCCTCTTTCCAAATAAGGCATGTAGGCTTTATTCACTTTATAAATTACCCTCGCAAAATCCGAAGTGACTGCGAAGCCATGGGCAAATCCGGAAGGGACAAATAGCTGTTTTCGGTTTTCGCGAGATAGTTCAACACCATATGAATTTAGGTAAGAAGAAGAATTTGGTCTTAAATCGATAACAATATCCCATATCTTACCACTCAAAACTCTTATTATTTTGTTTTGTGAATAAGGCTCTTGTTGATAATGCATGCCTCTAATCACTTTTTTACATGAAAAGGACTCATTTTCTTGGATAAAGTGGTCTAGATTAATTTCTTCTTTTAAAAAATCATAATCATATATTTTTGAAAAATAGCCCCTTTTATCTTCAATAATATCTTCTTCTAACAAATAACAGCCTTGAAACGGAGAATTTATTATTTTCATTTTACAAGTTTGATTTTAGAAATTCACCATATTTACTTTCAGCCATAGATTCAACCAAAATTGATAGGGTTTCCTTTGTTATTAGATTACTTTGATAAGATGATAATTCAGGTGAGCCCACCAATATGCCTTTTCTGTCTTGAAGGGTTTCTACAAATTGATTGGCTTTCATTAGTGAGTCAACTGTACCTGTATCTAACCAAACCGTGTCCTCGCTTAATACTTTAACTTCAAGATTTGATTCTTTAAGAAAAGCTTTGTTTATATCGGAAATTTCTAACTCTCCTCTATCAGAAAAATTTAGATCTTTTGCCTTTGAAACCACACTAGAATCGTAACAATAAATGCCCGGGATGGCAAACGGTGATTTTGGATTCCTCGGTTTTTCTTCTATCCCAACTGGTTTAAAATTATCATCGAGTTCAATTACCCCGTATCTTTTGGGGTTACTAACTCTTAATGCAAAGACAAATCCGCCTTTTAAATCTTTTCGAGATAAAATTTCGTTTTCGAAATCACCCCCGAAAAAGAAATTATCCCCTAAAATTAGAGCAACGTTTGATTGTCCGATAAATTCACTTCCAATGATAAATGCATCTGCTAGTCCTTTAGGATAATCTTGAGACTCATAATGAAAGCAGCATCCCCATTGGGAACCATCACCTAAGAGTCTTTTGAAAATTGATAAATCATTTATAGTTGAAATAATTAAAATTTGTTTAATCCCACATTTTATAAGTGTGCTCAAGGGATAATATATCATGGGCTTATCATAAATAGGTAAAAGCTGCTTGCTAACTGATAATGTCATAGGATACAATCTCGATCCTGTCCCGCCTGCTAAAATAATTCCCTTCATAGAACTTTATTTATTTAAATTCAAATAGTGAGATATCGTAAATTCTAAATTATCCTTAAAAGAAGAATTTTCAAAAATTTGGTGATCGTAAAAAACCTTACTTGTCTTTATTGCATATCTGAAATCATGCCCCTTTCTGTCCTTAACAAATTTGATTCTTTCTATATATTTCTTTTTGTTTTTACAAGGAATTAATCTGTCTATGATCTCTAGGATTAATTTACAAATTTCTAAGTTAGTCATTTCGTTAGACCCCCCAATACAATATTCTTTACCAGGTTTGCCTTTATCCAAAATTAAATTAATTGCATTGCAGTGATCATCAACATAAATCCAGTCTCTAATATTAGATCCGTCAGAATATATGGGTATGTCTTTATTTTTTTCTGCGCAAGAAATTATTTTTGGAATTAGTTTCTCCTCATTTTGGTAAGGCCCAAAATTGTTTGAAGAGTAGGATATAATTGTTGGCAAATTAAAAGTTTTGTGGAATGCTTTTACAAAATGATCTGCACCTGCCTTTGAAGCACTATACGGGCTATTGGGTGAATATGGGGATTTTTCATCAAAAAAACCAGTGTCTGATAAGGATCCAAAAACTTCATCAGTAGAAATTTGGTAAAATATAGATTTTTTATATTCATCTTTTAAGGTATTATTTTGATCAATCCATAGCTTTTTTGCCTCTATTAGTAAATTCAAAGTCCCTTTAGTGTTAACCTCTAAAAATAAATCCGGATTTTTTATTGAACTATCTACATGAGACTCTGCAGCAAAATTTATTATAATATTAGGCTTGTGTGTTTGAAAAATATCCTGAACATGATCTTTGTTGGCCACGTCTCCTTTAACAAGTAAAAAATTATTTTTTTCAAATAAGCTTTTTACTCTGCTGTAATTTGAGGCATAGGTCATTTTATCAAAAACTATTATTTTATCAAAAGAATTATTGTCTTTAATTTTTTTTAAAAAATGTCCCCCAATAAATCCCAACCCGCCTGTAATTAAAATATTCATTATTGAATGATAAAATTTTTAAGTTGATTTGCAATTTTTCTGTCATTAGAAAGGTGAGGAACCTTGTTTTGACCACCTAACTTCCCAATAGACTTCATATAATCATTAAAGCCTCCTTTTTTTATTTTTGTAATTTTGAGTGGTGATAATACTTTGCCACCAACAAGATCTTTGTAATAAATGTTTTGTTTTTGCATGATTTTGTCCATTATAATCTCTATTGCTTCTAATTTATCACTTATTTCATCAAATTCTATAAACCATTCATGAAATGGCAATCCGTTTTTGGGGTTGGCCTGAGGGGCAACGGTAAATTCACGTATTCCTAATTTTAATTTTAATGACACCTCTCTAATTGTTGTTTCAACTTCCTTAGCAATAACATGTTCCCCAAAAGCAGAAATAAAATGTTTAATTCTACCTGTTACAATTATTCTATATGGATCTACTTCAGTAAACTTAATTGTGTCACCGATATTATACCTCCATAATCCAGAAGACGTTGATATTATCAAGGCATAGTTTACACCAACTTTAACATCTGATAAGGATACATAGTTATTCTTCCCTATTAAAAAATCGTCGGTTTTAATAAATTCATAATAAATATGGTTATTTAACACTAAAAGCATTGATTCATTATCAATTTGGTCTTGAAAAGCAAAAAACCCTTCTGAGGCAGGATAAACCTCTAATGAATTTACTTTCCTTCCAATCAATTCATCGAATATTTTTTTGTAAGGTTTAAAATTTACACCTCCGTATACAAAAAGAGAGAAGTTTTTAAAAACATCACCCACTTTTTGGCCGCTTTTTTCTTTTATTTTTTCAAAATACATTTGCACCCAAGGCGGTATACCGCCTATTAAAGTCATGTTTTGATTAATTGTCTCTTCAACAATTGCATTGATTTTTTCTTCCCAGTCATCTATGCAATTGACCTCCCAACTTGGCATTCTAGAAGATCTTAAGTAAAAGGGGAGGTGGTGGGCGACAATACCTGACAACCTCCCAACCTTGATTCCTTTTTTAATCTTTAAAGTTGGTGAACCCTGGATAAATATTTGTTTACCCTTGATGAAACTTGTGTCACCATTATTTACTATATATTGTAAAATAGAGTCCCTTGCTGAGTTAATATGAGTTTTAATTGCATTTTTAAAAATGGGAATATATTTGGTACCTGATGTAGTGCCGCTGGTTTTACTAAAATATACTGGTTTGCCTGGCCAAACAATATCGCTTTCCCCTTCAATTATTCTATTAATAAAAATTTTAAATTTTTCATAGTCTCTTACTGGTATTGATTCTTTAAATTCCTCATATTTTGAGATGTCTTTAAAAAAATGCTGTTTACCAAATAAAGTTTTTGACCCATTGTTTATTAAATTTTTTAGAGTTTTCGTTTGTGATTGAATAGGGTTTTTAATCCAAATTTGATTTTTGGAGATGACAAAACTTGCAAAACTTTTGGCAATTTTATGATACATTGAAAATGTTCTAAGGTGAAAAATCAATAAAGTCTTGGGGGTCCAACGGATAACCATCGTTCCATAATTCAAAGTGTAGATGATGCCCCGTTGAATATTCCCCTGTGTTTCCTACCGTTCCTATAATGTCCCCAGCTCGAACTATATCTCCTTGCATATTATTTAATGATTCATTGTGCTTGTAAACAGATAGATAACCCTGCTTATGTTCTAAGATAATCACGTATCCCGTATCCGAAGACCATTCAGAAAATATCACAACTCCATCGGCAATTGACCTGACAGGCTGATTCTGCTTTGCAACAACATCAATAGCAAAATGTTTTTTTGATGGATCAAATTTTTGTGATATATAACCTAATACTGGTGAAAAAAACAAAAAACTTTCATCGCTATTTATATTGCTACTAAAATTGTACTTATCTTGTTGTTCTACAAGTTTTCTTAATAAGGAATCATCCTTTATTTTTTTTGAGTTTAATTTAACTTCAATATTTTCAGTATCCAATTTAAACTCTCTTTCTTTAAATTCTTCAAACTCAATATCTCCGGTTAAGACTCTCTTTATAGAATTTAATTGATTTAAAGATTGATTGTATGAAATTGTTATAGAGTCTAACTTACTTGCATTTATAATTGCTTGTTTTCTCATCAAATTGGACGCATACCCTGGGATAAATTCCTTTACTGGAGTATATGATACTATTAATAAGGTGCCTGTTATTAAAAATGAAAACAAAAAAATTGAAATTATGAGTAAATTGAGAATTGATAATCTAAAAAAAAACTGTTCTTCGTAATTTTCCTCATTAAGTATTACAAGCCTATACCTGCTGAGTAGATTTTTTGTTAAACGCTTTCTAAGAGTGGGTTTTTTCTTCATAAATCAAGCAAAGATAAGTAATCCTAAAATCATGCTATAGCATATTAACAAAGTCTCGCTTTTAAAATGCAAAAATATGATTACATTTGTGTAAATAAAATATTATGAACCTTTATAACATAATTTTAGCCTTTAGCTTCCAAGAGATAGCAATTATTTTACTTATTGTTCTTTTATTATTTGGTGGAAGAAAAATTCCCGAATTAATGCGTGGCCTTGGAAGTGGAATAAAGGAATTCAAAAATGCTTCTAAAGAGGAAGAGGGAAACCAAAAGAAAGAAAAATAAGCATGATCAATTATTGATTGAAATTGTAGATAATATTGTGTTTAGCTCGAACATGTAGTCTCTTTTTGACACTGAAGGGGCAAACGCAAATCCCTCAACAACAATCCATTCATTGGATTTTTTGTCTTTCAAAATATAATTTACAAATGGACCGCCCATAAAGTCGTTCTTCACCTCCCAGATTCCCTTTGTTTGAAAAATTGTTTTTTTTCCCATATCTAATTTATAATAATACGGCTTGTAATCCAATTCTGTTATCATATGGGTGCCTTTGAGTCTTCCAGGTATGTGTAATTTTCCAATAGAATCCCTAATTCTTATAATCTCATTTAGCTTTGGAGAATCGCTTAGGGAACTTGTAGGTAATCGATAAGAAATAATATTTAATGTCCCTTTTAGTATTTGTTTTTCTAGCCAAACGAAATTAAAAGTGTCTTTAACCTTTTTATAAATACTTGGGTAAGTTAAGTCTATACGCATTTTTTCCCTCAAAATGTTGGATTTTGAAGGAGATTTTTTTATTCTTCTAATCTTCTCTATTCTCTCTCCATCTTGGATTGTGTTAATAATTAAAGATTTGTTTTCATTAAGATAGTTAATCAATATATCATCATCTTCACCTTGAATTAAGAAAAAAAGTTGTGGTTTTGAATAAAGGTCTTTGTAAATCCTAAACCTGTTTGTGGTGTCTTTTTGAAAGTAAACTATATTTCTAGAGTGCTTTGAAAAACCGCTGAACTGTTTCGGAGCAGTATGGAAAAATTTGAAATTTGGCTCATCTACAGGAAGTCCCTGATAAATATCTCCAATTATATTTCGGGTGCTTTCCCCTAATTTCGATACCCAATCTTTATCTTTCATTACAACAGAGACATGATTAATGTTTCCGCTCGATTGAGCCATGTATGGTGTGTTTTTTCTTTTTTCACAACATAAAAAAACAAGAAAAATAATAATTGATTTTTTCAAATTTTTTAATTTAAAACTGCTTTGATCCCAGGTAAAACTTTACCCTCTATACTCTCTAACATCGCGCCACCTCCTGTAGATATGTAACTAAATTTGTCATCCATACCAAAAAGGTTAATTGCTGATATAGAATCGCCACCTCCAACTAAAGAGAACGCACCGAGTTTAGTTGCATTAGCAATTGACAAAGCAACTTGTTTGGTTCCATTTTGAAAATTGGACATTTCAAAAACGCCCAATGGACCATTCCACAAAATTGTTTTTGAATTAAGTATAATTTTATTAAATTTTTTTATTGATGATGGCCCTATATCTAATCCTTCCATTGTTCTGGGGATGCTATATATGTTTACGGTATCTGTGAAAGCTGAATTAGAAAATTTTTCTGAAACAATTACATCCTGTGGGAGGTGAACTTTTACATTTTTTTCTTTAGCCAATAAAAGAATCTTTTGGGCTTCATCTAAAAATGCTTCTTCACATAGTGATTTGCCTATTTCTCCTCCGCTTGCTTTTATAAATGTGTAAGCCATTCCGCCGCCAATTATTAGATCATCAACAATGTTTGTTAAGTTTTTTAGAATTTCAATTTTAGATGACACTTTGGCTCCACCTATTATTGACAAAATGGGAGGTTGACCGTTCTTTAAAACTTTATCAATAGCGTCAACTTCTTTAGAAAGTAATAATCCCATGCCCTTTTTTCCTTTGAAAAAGGTTGGGAGAATCCCAGTAGATGCATGATTTCTGTGTGCAGTACCGAACGCGTCATTGATGTAGATATCTCCTAGTAAAGATAACGCTCTGGCAAAGTTCACATCAGCTTCTTCTTCTTCTGGATAAAATCTTAAATTTTCTAAAAGGATAACATCTCCTTTTTCAGACGCTTGGCATACTTTTTTTGTTTTGTCCCCAATACAGTCGTCTAAAAAAGTTATTTTTTTGTTTAATAGATTTTCAAGTTCTTCGACAATGTTTTTTAATGATAGTTTTTTTTCGAACCCGCTAGGCCTTCCCATATGCGAAATCAAAATGCATGTCCCTCCGTTTTTGATTATATATAAAATGGTTTTTAATGAAGACTTTATTCTTGTGTTATCTGCAACCTTAAGGTCCTTATTCATTGGGACGTTAAAGTCAACCCTGACCAAAACCTTTTTGTTATTTAAATCTAATTCTGAAATTAACATTAAAACTTTTAGTTCAAATTTAATTATAGTTTTTATATTACGTTCAATAAATACTAATAATAACCTTATCATCCAAAGTTAACAATGATACAGTCCCAACTCAGAGATGAGCTCTTAAAAACCATAAAAAATGGCAAGATGCCAAACGCAATATGTTTTATAGATAAGGGAGGTAGGGGGTCATTGAAGCTGGCATCTGAGATAGGTTTAAATATTGTTAAAAGTCAAAATACTCCTTCAAATGAATTAAATTACATACATCCTGACCTGCACTATGTATACCCAACAAAGAAGCCAAAAAACGAAAAGCTCTTTAATAAGGACATGAATACCTTTTATATTGACAAATGGAGAGAATTTATGAGCGATAAAGTGTACGGTTCTGTTGATGATTGGCTGGATTTCTCTTCTTCCGACAATAAAACTGGCACGATAAGAGTTGGCCAAATTTCTAGAGCAATATCAATGCTGCATTTAAAACCGTTTCAGAGTGATAAAAAAGTTTGTATTATTTGGGGTATGAATTATTTGAAGGAGGAAGGCGCTAACAGGTTGCTAAAAATAATAGAAGAGCCCCCAAAAAAAACATTTTTTTTTCTTATAGCTGAAGATGAAAAGAAAATCCTACCTACTATAACTTCTAGGTGCCAAATAATAAGACTTCCTCCTCTAAGAAATGAAGAAATAAAGGAAGGTTTAATAAAGATGGGGCATGATGCTTCTCTCGCTTTAGGAGTTTCTACTCTTTCCAAAGGGAGTTTAAATGAGGGGATCACAAGAATTAACAACGCAGAGGCCATTAAAGATAGAGAGAGGCTGTTTATAGATTGTCTTAGGGGGTGTTACATGGCTTTTAATAGAGCTGATTTTTCACATGTTCTTAAGTGTTCTAGTGAACTAGGAGCTTTGAATAAATCTGATTTAAAGCAACTCTTTTTGTTTGGAGTTGACTTTATAAGACAGGCCTTCTTTTATTCAAATGGCATTAGGGAACTTTATGAATTTAAAAGTCTAAATGATTTCTCGATTGAAAAATTTGCAATTTATGTAAGTGACAAGAATTATAAAAGCCTAATCGCTTTGTTTAATCTTAATTTGAGTCATATAGACAGAAATGCAAATTTAAAATTATTATCAACAAGTTTCCTTTTTGAATTATCCGATATTTTGTACAAAAAAAATTAGGGCTTGTTGAAAACGAATAAAAAAGAAGAGCTTTGTTTGGTGAAAAAACTTCTAACAATAGAGATAGAGCCAATGATTGAGCCTTGTAAAAATGGGAAACGGCTTAACTTGTATTTTTCTGACAAGAAAGAAACGTAAATTGCGTCCAGGTAAAGACTCTTCTCCTTGATAATTTTAAAATTGTTTTGTTCTGCTATTTGGCAAATACTTCTTCGTGAAAAATGCCATAAATGCCTGGGAAGGTCATATCCAGCCCAATACTTTCTATAATATTTTGAATCAAACGATTTAAAATTGGGAATTGCAATAAAAATTTTTCCATTTTTGTTTAGACGTTTTTTTAAGCTTTGAAGCAATACAAATGGGTCGTGCGTGTGTTCTAAAACGTGCCATAGAAAAATGATGTCATATTTGTTTCCCACCCAATCGAAGTTGTTTGTTAAATAATCCGGGGAGTCAGGGTTAAATTTGATGTTAGGGTCATAACCATATGCCATTACGGATTTAGCTCTTAAATACTTTACAAAATCCCCTGTGCCACAGCCATAATCTAAAACACTTGAATTTTGATTTAAGTGTCTACTCATCCATTCTAGCTTTTTTCGATGCATCTGTCTTTTAACCATGGAGTATAAAATGGTTATTAGGTTTTTTTTATTATATGAATGGGGGAGGTATTGATTTGAATCGTAGTACTTAAACATCTCCGTTTTTTTGGGCGCAGGAATTGTTTTGCCTATAATTTTATTTTCATCAAGATAAACTTTAAAGCTTTCACCAGTAACCAAATAGTCTTTACTTTCACAGTGAAGATATTTCTTGTTTTGTTCCACGTGAAACATTATCGACCTATTTTCACTAGTATAGAGGATATGTCACTTGGAGAGACTCCAGAGATTCGAGATGCCTGAGCAATCGTAGTCGGGGATATTTGCATTAATTTCTCCTTGGCCTCATTTGAGAGTGATTTCATAGACATAAAATCAAAGCCACTTGGGATTTTAAGGTCTTCAAGTCTGTTTATTTTTTCTACGTTTTTCAATTCCTTTTCAATATATCCAGAATACTTTATCTGAATTTCTGCTTGTGATATTACCTCTGGGTCAAAATCTTGTTGTTTAATAAAGGTTGAAATTTTTGATTCCTTCATCAAATCTTGAAAATAAATATTAGGCCTAGAGTAGATTTTAGAAATTTTTTGTGCTTGCTTAGGTTTTGACGGGTCTTTTTCCTCTATTATTTTACTTGCCTCTTTGGGTGAGATACTGGTTTTGTGGTAGTAATCGATTAGTTTGCTAATCGACTCTTTTTTTATGAATAATTTTTGAATTCTTTTTTGATCAATAAGCCCTAAAGAATAGGCTTTTTCTGACAATCTTAAATCAGCGTTATCTTGTCTAAGAAGTGTTCTGAATTCCGCTCTAGAGGTAAACATCCTGTAGGGCTCTTCAGTGCCTTTTGTAATTAGGTCGTCTATTAAAACACCAATGTATGCATCACTTCTTGTTAAAATAAATGGTTCATTGTTGTTTATGTATAGGTTTGCATTTATCCCTGCAATTACTCCTTGTGCTGCTGCCTCTTCGTACCCAGTAGTACCATTAATTTGACCAGCAAAAAAAAGTCCCTGGATAATTTTGGTTTCCATTGACTTTTTAAGTTGTGTTGGTGGGAAATAATCGTATTCTACAGCATATCCGGGTCTTATAATTTTGGCGTCTTTAAAACCATTAATTTTCTTTAAGGCCTTTTCTTGTATTTCCTCAGGAAGAGATGTTGAAAATCCATTTATATAATATTCAATTGAATCCCAACCTTCGGGTTCAACAAAAATTTGGTGTCTCTCTTTATCGTCGAACCTATTGATTTTATCTTCGATAGATGGACAATACCTTGGTCCAATACTTTTTATAGATCCATTAAACATTGGTGACCTATCAAAGCCTGATTTTAATATATCATGAGTTGTTTTGTTGGTATAAGTCAAAAAGCAGTCAAGTTGTTTTTTTAATGGCTTGGTTTCGTTAGAAAAACTGAATTTTTTTGGATTTTTATCTCCTGGTTGAGCCTCCATAATATTAAAATCTATAGACCTACCGTCTACCCTTGGTGGGGTTCCAGTTTTCATACGTCCTGAAGAAAAACCAACGCGCTCTAAGGATTTAGTAATGCCAAATGATGCTTGTTCGCCTGTTCTTCCACCGCCATAGTTTTTTTCACCAATGTGAATAAGGCCATTTAAAAAGGTTCCGTTGGTCAAAATTACTGTCTTAGAATAAAACTTGGTTCCAATGGAAGATACAACCCCTATTACTTTATTATTATCAAATATTAGATCGTTTACAACAGCTTGACAAAAGTCTAAGTTTTTTTGTTTTTCTAGTTCCTTTCTCCAAATTGAGCTAAAAAGCATTCTGTCAGACTGAACTCTAGGGCTCCACATAGCGGGGCCTTTTGATTGATTTAACATTTTAAATTGAACAGCCGATAAATCAGAAACAAAACCGCTTCTTCCTCCTAAGGCGTCTATTTCTCTGATAATTTGACCTTTCGCAACCCCACCCATGGCGGGGTTACATGACATTTGTGCTATGTTCTGTAGGTTCATGGTAATAAGAAGGGTCTTGCCTCCCATTTGAGACGAAACATATGCTGCTTCTGAGCCGGCATGCCCTCCCCCTACAACAATGGTATCATAAAGTTTTTTCACCTTTTGTATGTTTCACGTGGAACTTTGTTATAAAATTGTCTTCCTCCTTAGTCATCAGCTCTTTGTGTTTTTGGGTGTTGTCCCTCATACCTAGAACATGAAGGAGACCGTGAGAAATAAGTCTAAGTATCTCATCCTCAATGGCTTCAGAGTGTGTCTTGGCGTTTTCAAGTGCTCTTTCAAAACATATAAAAATTTCTGATTCTATCGTTAAGTGATCCTTATAACTAAATGTGAGTATATCGGTGTGGGTGTCATGTTTCAAGTGCTTCTTGTTTAAATCTAGCATTTTGTGTTCTGGAATAAAATTGATATCTAGTCTTTTTATTTTTGCACCTTTTTCATGGACACATTCGTATATCCAACCTAACAAATCAGACTGTCTTAGATTTAGAGAGGGATACTCATTAAAAAAAATTGTTTTTTTCACGATGCAAAGATAGAAATTCTTGTTCATTGAGAATGATAAAGAAGGTGGTATATTTGTTTTATGGTTCGAGTGAGATTTGCGCCTAGCCCAACAGGGCCAATTCATATTGGTGGTGTTCGGACTGCGCTTTATAATTATCTGTATAAATTAAAAAAGAAGGGGGCATTTATTCTTAGGATAGAAGACACCGATAATTCAAGGAAAGTTGATGGTGCCGAAAATTACATTTATGACGTTTTGGATTATTATAAAATCAAGGTCGATGAAGGGCCTCGTGAGGGTGGGGGTTATGGTCCTTATAGGCAAAGCGAAAGAAAAGATATTTACACTAAGCACGTCAACCTATTGATAAATAAAGGGCTTGCTTACTACTGTTACACTTCAAAGGAAGAACTCGCTAGAGAAAGGGAAAATACGGGTTTTTCTTATAATGCTAGTACAAGGCTTACGTTTAAAAATAGCCTAACTCTAAAAAAAGAAGAAAGTTTGGCGCTCATGAAAAAAAAGAAATATGTTGTAAGGTTAAAGGTTGAATCAAATGTTGAGTTGGAAATGACTGATCTGTTAAGAGGAAAAATAAAGGTTAATTCGAATAGTTTGGAAGACAAGATATTGATTAAGGAAGATGGAGTGCCTACATATCATTTTGCAAACGTTATCGATGATTATTTAATGAAAATTACAACAATTATAAGGGGTGAGGAATGGCTTCCTTCTCTGCCTATTCATATGTTAATATATGACGCATTTGGATGGAAAATGCCTGATACCGTGCATCTTCCGTTGATATTAAATCCATCCGGAAACGGAAAATTGAGCAAGAGAGATGCTATAAAAAACAATTATAGCATATTCCCGATCAAGTGGGGAAAACTGGATGGCCTTAGAGAAAAGGGTTTATTGGCTATGGTTCAATTAGGGTATATTTCTCAACTTGGATCTAGTTTTAACAATGATGAAATTGAGCTTGATGTCAATAAAATGTCTGAAAAATTCAGCTTGTCTACTTTACAAAAAGGTGGAGCTAGATTTGATTTTGATAAAGCTAAGTCAATAAATCAAAAGGAGTTGTCAAAAATCGACTCATCGTTACTTATTTCAAAATATCCAAAGGTTTTTAAAAAATTAAAAGATTGCTTAGGTGATAGGGGCCTAAAGGTTGTAGACTTAATTAAAACGAGAGCTTCTTTACTTACTGATTTGCAAAAGGAATTGAGTCCATTTGTGGAAGACCCAATCGAATTTGATATGGGTGCAGTAAAAAGAATTTTAAGCTTAATTAATGCTAAACATTTAAATATAATTGAGAAAAACGTTAGGCTTAGTGAGACAAGTCATATAAAGGAAAATATTTACAAAGAGTCTAAAGAAAAGAATGTGAATTTCGGAAAACTAATGCAATTCCTTAGAATCTCACTGGTTGGAAGCTTAAATGGGCCTGATGTTTTTTTTATTATAGAAATAATTGGTAAAAATGTAACTTTACGGAGATTTAATTCACTTTTAAATAAAACAAAAAAACAATGAGCGCATCAACTTACATTTTTATATTAATATTAATTCTTCTTGTGGCCTCTGGTCTTTTTATTGTAAAACAGCAGACATTTGCGATTATAGAAAGATTCGGGAGGTTTATAGCGATAAGGAAACCTGGACTTCACATAAAAATACCTCTAATAGATAAGATTGCTGGGCGGTTAAGTCTTAAAATATTACAACTTGATGTAATTGTTGAAACAAAAACAAAAGATGATGTTTTTGTTAAACTTAAGCTAAGTGTTCAATACAGGGTGCTGCCGGATAAAGCATATGATGCGTTCTATAAACTAGACTTCCCTCAGGATCAAATCACATCGTATGTTTTTGATGTAATAAGAGCTGAGGTTCCTAAAATGAAATTAGACGACGTATTTGAAAAGAAAGATGATATAGCGAACGCAGTTAAGAGAGAGTTGAATGATGCAATGGTCAATTATGGTTATGATATAATAAAAGCCCTGGTAACAGATATAGATCCAGATTCTCAAGTAAAAGAGGCCATGAACAGAATAAACGCTGCAGAGAGAGAAAAGGTTGCTGCCCAATATGAAGGTGACGCGGCTAGAATATTAATAGTTGAAAAGGCTAAAGCAGAAGCAGAAAGTAAAAGGCTTCAGGGTCAAGGAATTGCAGATCAAAGAAGGGAGATTGCAAGGGGATTAGAGGAATCTGTAGATGTATTGAACAACGTCGGCATAAATTCTCAGGAGGCTTCAGCATTAATTGTTGTTACTCAGCACTATGATACGCTTCAATCTATTGGAGAGGAGACTAATAGTAATTTGATTTTGCTTCCTAATTCTCCTCAGGCGGGAAGTGATATGCTTAATAATATGGTTGCATCATTTACTGCTAGCAATCAAATTGGTGAAGCTATGAAAAAAGGCAACCTAAAGAAAAAAAAGGTAAGGCCAATAAAGACAACTGATAATAAAGGGAACGATGGAAGTGTAGATCAAACAGGAATCGAGCCCGACAAGGGATAATTATTTTCTCGAGCTATCTCTTAAGCTTACCGTTTTATTAAATACTATATTCCCATTTTTTTTATTATCAACAATATAATACCCTTTTCTTTGAAATTGAACCTTTTGCCCTTTTGCTAAAGATGATATATACTTTTCAGATTTGCCAACTATTGTTTTTTTTGAGGTTGTATTTACACCTTTAATTAAATCCTCGTTATCCTCAGGTTTCTCGCTTATAAATAACTTATCGTATTCATTTATTGTTACATCGATAGATGATTTAATGTCTACCCAATGAATTGTACCTTTTACCTTTCTTTTACTTTCTTCTGAATTAGAACCGCTTTTGCTTTTAGGATCATATGTACAATGGATTTCTACTATTTCTCCAACATTATTTTTAATACATGTTTCTCCCTTAATTATATAGGCGTTTTTAAGGCGCACCTCTTTCCCTATTGTGAGCCTAAAGAACTTTCTGTTTGCAGTTTCTCTAAAATCCTCTCTTTCTATATATAGATACTTAGAAAAAACCATTTGTCTTTTTCCTTGAGATTCGTCCTCTGGGTTATTTATTGCTTCTAATTTTTCTTGTTTCCCGTCAGGATAGTTTATAATTACCAATTTTATTTCATCAGTAACAACCATTACTCTTGGGCTTATTTTATTAAGCTCTTCTCTTACATAAAACTCTAATAGCGAAACGTCTATTGTATTCTCTCTTTTTGCTATACCCGCCTTTTTCACAAAATTAATAAGAGCCTTCGGGGGATAACCCCTATTTATCATACCTGATATTGTTGGCATTCTTGGGTCATCCCATGAGGAAACTGTTTTTTTTTCAATGAGATGTAAAAGCTTTCTTTTACTCATTATCGTGTATGTCATGTTAAGTCTTGCAAATTCTCTTTGCTTGGGTAGGAACTTATACTCTTTGGGGAGTTGTTGTAAAAACCATTCATACAAATCTCTATGGGGTTTAAATTCCAATGTGCATAAAGAGTGAGATATTTTTTCAATAAAATCAGACTCTCCGTGGGCCCAATCATACATTGGATAAATACACCAGTTAGAACCTGTTCTGTGGTGGTCTTTGAACAAAATTCTGTACATGACAGGGTCTCTCATAAGCATATTTTGAGAATCCATTTTTATTTTGGCCCTTAAAACATGAGAGCCCTCTTTATGCTTACCCTCTCTCATCTCTGTAAATAACCTAGTGCTTTCTTCCTTCGGTCTATTTCGAAAGGGGCTATTGGTCCCCGCTTTAGTTGGGGTGCCTTTTTGTAAAGCTATTTTTTCAGATGATTGCGAGTCAACATAAGCTTTGTCATTTGAAATTAAAAAGTGCGCCCAGTTGTACAATTGTTCAAAATAATCAGAGGCATAACATTCTTTTGACCATTTATATCCTAGCCATTTTATGTTGTTTTTAATTTCTTGAACGAAATGTTCATTTTCCATAACCGGATTTGTGTCGTCGAATCTAAGGTTTACGGGGGCATTGTATTTTTTACCTAATTCAAAGTTCAAGGTAATAGCCTTAACATGACCAATATGTAAATATCCGTTCGGCTCTGGCGGGAAACGGAAACATAATTTGTTTCTTTCGAACCCATTATTTAGATCTTCTTCAATTATTTGCTCAATAAAATTTTTATACGTGCCCAAAAAAAAAATTTAATATTAATACTATGCCTTCTAATTTACATCTAGTTTTTATCTTTACAAAAAATCATGGCTGTTATAAAAATCAATAAGATTAGTACCTATTCATTCATTGGATGCATGAGTGAAGAAAAAAAAATAGGTTCTGAATATGAAACAAATATTGAAATAAATTTAAATTGTGACTTTAAAGAATTGAATGATAATTTAATGAAAACCGTAGATTACGTTGCTATCTCTACTGTTGTTAGTAGTGAAATGAAAACCACATGTAATTTATTGGAAACTGCCGTTTATAAAATAGGTAATAAAATATTAAAAATTGATGATAAAATACGCTCTGTGACAGTTGAAATAAAAAAAATAAATCCCCCTATTGTTGGCAATGCTCAATTTGTGTCTGTAAAGAATAAATTTAAAAGATAAGTGTATTTTTGTATGATGGCACCGTGGCCGAGTGGCTAGGCAGAGCTCTGCAAAAGCTTGTACAGCGGTTCGAATCCGCTCGGTGCCTCTAATTTTTAATCTTTAACGATATCTCTCTTTTAATTATATCTGCTTTTTCAACAATAACATTTAGGCTATCACCTAGTTGATATATTTTATTTGTTAACTCTCCCACTAATCGATGCTTCTCTATATCAAAGACAAAATAATCGTTTTGAAGTTTGCTTATTTCAATAAAACCTTCACAATAGTTCTTTTCCATCTCGACATAAATTCCTCTTTCTGTAACTCCAGATATAACACCATTAAACTTTTTTCCTTGTTTATCTTTCATAAATGCTGTTTGTAACAATTTAATAGTTTCCCTTTCTGCTTTTGTAGCACTCTTTTCTTTTCTGGTGGATATGGAAGAAATTTTATTCATTTCATCTACATTTATTGGTGTCTCTTCTTTTATTAAAAAAGAATTCAAGAGCCTGTGGCAGATTATGTCGGGATATCTTCTTATCGGAGAAGTAAAGTGCAAATAGTGTGGTAGTGATAATCCATGATGCCCTATGTTATTTGTTGAATATTCTGCTTTGCTCATGCTCCTTAGAGCAAGTAGATTTATAATGTTAGATTCTTTTTTTTCTTTACTTTGTGAAAGCAAATTATTTATCTGTATTCCAATATTTTCTTTTTTATTTATTTTCTTATAACCGAATGATTGTGCAATACTAAATAAATTTTCCACTTTTTTTCTGTCTGGTATATCATGTACTCTAAAGATTGCTTTTTTTGTTTTTAACTTTTCTGCTACCGCTATATTAGTTAACAACATAAATTCCTCAACTAAATTATGAGATTCTTTATTTTCTTTTAAATAAGTTCCTTGAATTTTTTCTCCTTTAAAAATAAATCCTATCTCTTTTTTATTAAAAAAAATTGCTCCTCTTTCCCGCCTATTCTTCCTTATTTTTTTTGATATTTCGTTGAGTTTTTTAATTGGTTTTTCAAATTTTTTATATTTCTTATTTGTTTTTTTTCCTTCTTCTATTATTGACTGTACATCTGAATAGGTAAATCTACAATCTGAGTAAATTGTTGACCTTGTTGCTCTTTCTTTTAATATATTTCCTTCTTTGTCAATTCTAAATATTACAGAAAATGTTTTCTTCTTTTTTTTTGGTTCCAGCGAACATATCTCATTAGATATTTTTTCTGGTAGCATTGGAACTACTGTGTTAGCTAGATAAACAGAAGTCCCTCTCTTTTTTGCTTCTTTATCTATTTCTGTTCCTGGCTTAACATAGCTTGATACATCCGCAATATGTACACCTATTTCAAAGATTTCTTTATCTAATTTTTTAAATGATAAGGCGTCATCAAAATCTTTTGCGCTATCGGGGTCTATGGTGAAGGTAAGTTCCTTTGAATAATCTTCTCTTTTTTCTTCAGCTTCTTTTATTTCCCTAATTAGATTTACTTCTTTAATCACCTCTTTAGGAAATACATTTTTAATTTTATTTTCTATAATAATACTTTTGATCTCTGTATTTATTTCCCCAATATCGCCCAGTATTTCATTTATAACTACATATGGTTTTGATTCATTTGGTTTCCACTTTTCTATTTTTATTGTAAATCTCTTATTATTTATTTTTTCATAATCATTATTATTTTTCAGTATACATTCTACACTTCTCCCTCCACTTTTTAATATTATTTTATTTTTTTCATTTATTATTACGGGATATATTGTTTTATCCCTTTTTTCTACCTCAATAATATCTCCTGTTATCTTGCCATTTTTGTTAATCACTTTAACTTTTACTAGATCGTTATGTAAAGCATTTAATAAATTTTTCCTGTTTATCTTAATATCCTTTTCATCCTCTGGAGTAATAAGGAAACCTGTTCCTGACCTTACTATTTCTAGATAGCCTTTCTTAATCTTTTCATATCCTTTTTTCACAAAACTATATTTACTCAACTTAGATGTTAATATCCCCCTTTCTTTAAGATTACGTAATTTCTTTTTAGTCATTTTAAGATCTTTCTTTGTTTTTAAATTTAGTTTCTTAGTTATTTCTTTGAAATTTAATTTAGTAGAAGAACTTCTTAATATTTTTATTATTTTATTATCTAGTTTATTTTTTAGCTTTCTTTTCATTTTAAACAAAACTAACCTTTTTTAAGTTCTTTTTTTTTCAATGTTGCATTATCAAATAAGTAATTTTATAGTAATATTATTATTATTATTAAATGTTAATAATTGAAAAAAAGGTGTGTTTTTTCTTTGATTTTATTAGGGTTTCGTTTTGTCAACATTTTTTAAAATATTAATTAATATTAACTAAGTGCTTTTCAATATTTTACGATTTAAATTAACACATGTTAATAAAAAAAAAAATAATGATTGTTAGTTTTTTTTTATATAAATCCTGTTAATTTTTTAATAGCTTTTTTAATAAATAATTAAAAAACTACTTTAAATATTGTTTATCATAAGAAACCGCAAAAAAATCAAATTTATTTTTTTTTATCAACATTATATTAAATATGTTTTTAACAGTTAGTTTACCTGTTTCCCATTTCTTATTTTTAAATAAAAAAATGACAATTTCAATTGGTAATGACCATGCAGGTGTAGGTTTAAAAAAGCATATAGTTAAATATCTAGAAGACATAGGATTTAACATTAATGACATGGGAACGAATACCGACAAGAGTGTAGATTATCCTGACTTCATACATCCCGTTTCAAAAGCGATAGAAGTAAAAAAAGCGAAAATAGGAATAATTATTTGTGGAAGTGGAAATGGAGCTGCAATGACCGCAAACAAAAGAAAAAATATTAGGGCCGCCCTTTGTTGGAGCAAGGAAATATCCAAATTAGCCAGACAACATAATGATGCAAATGTTTTGAGTATTCCATCAAGGTTTGTAAGCTATAATGAAGCAATAGATATTGTGGATGCATTTATAAATACTGAATTTGAAGGGGGGAGACATCAAAGAAGAATCGAAAAGATACCATGTCAATAGTGAATTTTGAAGTAAAAAAATTTAATGAAATCGATAACGAAACACTTCATAATATTTTTTTGATTAGATCCGAAGTATTTATCATAGAACAAAACTGTGCTTATCAAGACATAGACGGCAAAGACATCAAAAGCATACACATAATCGGAAAAATAAAAGAAGAAATTATTGCCTACTCGAGGATAATGAATTTAAGTAACGAATTTTGTTCCATTGGAAGGGTTTTGGTAAAAAAGGCATCAAGAAAAAAAGGGCTAGGAACTAAACTAATGAAAAAAACAATAGAAGAGGCCACAAAAAAATTTAAAAAAAATAAAATACAAATATCTGCCCAAAAATACTTGAAGAACTTTTATACAAATTTAGGTTTCAAGCACACAGGAAAAAGTTATTTAGAAGATGGTATTCCTCACATTGAAATGATTTCTAATTTGAAATTTTAAATATGTTAGTAAGTGTTTTTTCAATTTTTTGATAGGACATCATATTTATGTTTTTATATGTAATAAGAAAGCTCCCGCTTAAATCAATGTTCATATTATTTAATGCTGACTTAATCCTTCGCCTAATTTTATTTCTGTCTACAGCGCGACTGAAATGTTTCTTCGGGACATATACACAAAAAAAAGGCGGATCGTCCTTACCATTGTCTCGACTTACTCTTATTTCATTTTGAACAATGGATGCTTTAGATTTAAAAAGTTGGTCTATCACCGTTTTATTTTTCAAGCTCTTTATCTTCAAACCTCTTCATTTTAGGCAAGTAATAATTGTTGGTTTTGTCAATATCAGCCATTAAATTACTTGGATCTATAACGATAGCTTCGATTTCATTGATATTTTTTTCCAAGTGAAAACTGTAAAAAGGATTGGCCCAAAACCAATCTGGCTTTACCTTCCAATTAATATTAAACGGATTGTTTTTTTTACCTCTCATAAGGGAGATGGGAATATATATTATATCATATTGCCCGTCATTGTATTTTACAAGTATTTCCAAAGGCATAGGCATAAGTCCTTTTCTATTAAGAACAATCTCTGTGTTTCCTGAAGTTCCTGAAACCTTTTCAATTCTATAGTCAATTACATTGGTAGTCTGGGTCCAATCTGTTAGATACCACTGTAATTGTATTCCAGAAACTCTTTCGGCAATCCGACGAAAATCATTCGGCCTCGGGTGTTTGAACTTCCATTCATTATAGTATTCTTGAAGAGTTTTAAATAGGTTTCCCCTTCCTATTATATATCCTAGCTGAGACAAAAAAACAGCACCCTTGTTGTAGGCAGTTCTCTCATAAGCAAAATTATACTCATATCGATTTGCATTGGTTGACTGAGGCATCTCTTTTCCTGAAAGCGCAAGGTTATAATAACTTCTGTATCTTCCTTCCATAGGGAAATCTTTCTTTTTTTCAAGAATTTCATCTTCCGCAAGCGTTGATATAAAAGTGGTAAAGCCTTCATCCATCCATTCATGTTTAGTTTCATTGGTTGCCAATACATGTTGAAACCAAGAATGTGCAAGTTCGTGGCAAGTAACGCCAAATAAACCATCAAAGGCTCTTCCTCCAGTAATAAGGGTCATCATCGCGTATTCCATACCGCCATCGCCACCTTGCGCAACAGTGTATTGTTTATACGGATATACTCCAATTTTGGTGTTAAAATATTCCATCATCTTTGCCGTGTAGGGTTGTAATTTTTTCCAATTTTCTATTATTTCAGGATCCTTTTTGTAAAAAAAGTGAAGAGTTACCTCATTTGGGCCAGGATAGGTGTCATGAATATAGTTTTTGTCGGCAGACCACGTAAAATCGTGAACCCTTGGAGCAATGAAATGCCACTCAACCTTCCCTTTTTTGGATTTTGGATTTTTCCTCTTTGAATATCCTTTACCTATATCATCAGCATTTTGCAAATATCCACTAGCGGCAACTACATATTCCTTGTCAATTCTTATTTTTACATCAAAATTTCCCCAAACACCATGAAATTCACGACCGGTATATGGGTCAGCATTCCATCCTTCGGAGTCATATTCACACATTTTTGGATACCATTGTGCCATAGAATACTCTATTCCCTCTTTAGAGTTTTTACCAGCTCTTCTAACTAAATCAGGCACCTGTCCAGCGAACGTCATGCTAAACTCAGTTGTTTCATTTGGAGACAAGGGGGTATCCAATTCAACCTCTAAAATAGTTTCACTATCTTCTACGCTAAGCAACTTTCCATTTTGGGACAAATTATAAACTTTTAGAAACCCCTCTTGTTTTGGAACCAAAGAGTCTAAATCTATTTTAAACCGAGTGTTTTTATCAGCTGAATTGTTTTGTCGTATAGCCATCTCACTACCCGGTTTAAAAGCATTAAAATACAAATGAAAAAAAACCTTATTTAATGTTTCGGGTGAATTGTTGGTGTAATTAATTTTCTGAACACCTCTGTATTGGTTATTTGTGTCATCAAAGTCTATCTCGATTTTATAGTCTATTTCTTGTTGCCAATACTGAGAGATACCAAAAAAACTGAGAATTAAAAAAAAGAAAGTGAGATTTTTCATAAAAGAATATTAAATATCCTCTAATTTAAAAGTTTTATTTAAGTTGAATTTATTGTTTTCTTTTTTAATGTCTATAATTTCATACTTTACATCGTGCTGTAAAAAAAGAAGAAAGTTTTTTTTAGCAGCTTTTTCTAAGAAAGAGCTCTTTTCTTTTAATGTTAATAAAGGTCTTGTGTCGTATCCCATTATATAAGGAGTTTTAATATGCCCTGCGGTAGGTATTAGATCTGAAACAAAAACAATAGTTTTGTTTTTAAAGCTTAAGAAAGGGAGCATCATTTTTTCGGTGTGCCCGCTGACAGTTAAAATGTCAAAACCAAGAGGTTTTTCATTACCATTTATCAAGTTTAATCTACCGCTATCTTTAAGCGGAAGAATATTCTCTGGCAAAAATGAGGCTTTTTCTCTAGAGTTTGGAGAAGTTGCCCACTCCCAATGATCTTTGTTAATCCAAAAAGTAGCATTTGCAAACCGAGGTATAAGCCGCCCCCCCTTTCTAATTATTGCACCGCCGCAGTGATCAAAATGAAGATGCGTAAAAAAAACATCAGTAATATCGCCAATGCTGAATCCTGCTCTTTTAATGGAACTTTCAATCGAATGTTCACCCCATTTGTAATAATGTGAAAAAAATTTTTCGTTTTGCTTATCTCCAAGGCCTGCATCAATTAAAATAAGCTTGTGGGTTGTTTCTATTAAAAGTGATCTTGCGGCCATATCTATCATGTTTAAGTCGTCGGCAGGATTTGTTTTTTCCCATATAACTTTTGGTACAACACCAAACATTGCTCCCCCATCAAGTTTAAAATTACCGGTTTCAATAGAATATAGATTTTTAATTTCAGACATTTTTCTTAATTATTTATATAAAAACCGATTATTAATTATTGACATTAGTTCAGTAGAAAACGCCAACAATTGTTTAATCTCTTGTATACTTGAAAGACGGCTTTTACCCTTTATAAGAATACTTTTCCCAATAGACTCAACTCTAAAATAAGCATGGCTTTCAAAAAAGAAGACAAGTTCTGAGTCAAATAGAGACCGTATTTCACTAGTCCTCCTTCCCCCAAGAAAAAAGCGCCTAGAAAAATCAGGATATTTTGGAAAATCCAAATCTTTATAAACTGTATTTTCATATATACCGCCGAGTAAGTTCTCTCTATCCAAAATAAAAATAGGTATATCAAATTTTAAATTTATTAGCAAGAAAGATGAGACAATGTCATCTTTTGAGATAAATGCACCTTCGCTATAAGAGAGGTCAAATAAATGAAAATCATTGCTTTCATTTACGATTTCATTGAATTGATAATTTATAACTTTTGCCCTAAAAAAATCAAAACGCTCAAGCTCTTTTGTGTCAGACGAGGGCTCTGGTCTATAATCCCAGCCAAGTATAGTAGAAAGCTTTTGAAGAGACAACTGTCTTTTAGTTAGATTGTTATTAATCTTGAAGAAATCATTAGCGGGAAGTGACTTCCTTATTGCGAATGGGTGCTGAGTGTCTGCTCTGTGTGCATCCAAACCTATAATTTCAAACGCCCCCCCTTTTCTAGCAAACCCCCTGCGGTATTCATTTAAACCCTCCATAACAGTATGATCCACGAAACTACACAAGGAGAAATCGATCACAGCATGTTCATTTTCAGGAATTTCATCGAGCTTGGATTTAAGTCGAAAAAAATTTAAGAAGCTGCAGAAATTCTTAATACTCACGTAATAATTTCCAGTTTCTTCTTCTAAATACATTAATACATTTGGCTTAAATACGTTTCTTGTGAAAAGAAACAAATTTTTATTCAAAACAACATGTATTAAAAATGTAGCTACAATCCCAAGGAAAATACCCGTAATTAAACCATTTGTTAATGTTATAATTAATGTAATAAAGAAAATTGCCGCCTGCTCTTTGCCTATTTTTAAAACCTTTAGAAAATTACTAGGCGCAGCAAGTTTATATCCTGTATAAACCAAAATGGCAGCTAATGAGGGCAGCGCAATTCTTTGTATTTGTTCTTGGAATAAAAGAATGAAACACAAGAGCATTAAAGAATGAGACATGTTTGCAAAACGATTCGTGCCTCCATTATTAACATTTACAGAACTTCTCGCAATTACAGTCACAACATTAAGACCCCCAACCATCCCGCTTAAGGCAGTTGCTATACCCAAAGCCCTTAAGTCTTTATTTACATTTGACCTTCTTTTTTGGGGATCAAGTTTGTCAACTGCTTTAATACTTAACAAAGATTCAATACTAGAGATTAGAGTGATTGAAAAAACCGTTGAAACAAAAGGGGCGGTCAAGGCTATTCCAAAATCGGGAGTAGGTAAATTAGACCAAATATTATCTGGGAGTGATATTAAGAGATCCGAACCTATAGGATACTCTTGAGCCGATATTAAATCATAGTAATAATTAAGTCCTACTGCAAGAAATACCACCCACATTGGGGCTGGAATTAGCTGGAAAAAAGGGTTTCTTAATTTTGAGTAAAAAACCAATATTAGAAGAGACAATATTCCTAACAAGGCGGGTAATATAATTTCCATAGAGGAAGAAGAAAACAAAATTTTTAATGATTCAGGAATTTTTGATAAGACCTGAAGAGGTTTTCCGCTAACGGAAGTCACCCCAATCATCACATGGACCTGTTTGGATAAAATTCCGATGCCTATAGCGGCGAGCATACCTTGTAAAGCTGATGAGGGAAAAAATTCACTTAAGGCGCCAAGCCTAAATATTCCAAAAAGAAACATTAATACTCCAGAGACAATTATAGCGGCCAATGTATAGAGATAACCTTGATATAAATCACCACCACCCAATGAGGTTATAGCATATAATAAAACTATAACCAAACCATTACCAGGGCCGGTTATTGTTAATTGTGAACCTCCTAGAATAGCTACTACAGTTCCACCAACAACAGAAGCTATTACTCCTGAAATAGGTGGGGCTTCTGAAGCAATAGCTAGCCCTAGGCCAAGTGGCAATGCAACTAAGGATACCACAAATCCGGCGAATAAATTTTTGGGTATTTCTTTTATGAAGTCTTTCATCTATTATAATATACGGTTCTTTAAGATGAGAGTATCCGTTGGCAATTCAGACAAAACATGTTCCAGATCTTTTGGGAAAATTCTTGAAATAAAAGAGGAGCGCGTAACTTCTGAATTTAGAACCAGTAAATCAGCCCGAGCAACCTTAGCATAATGCCCAATGGAATATCCTCTAGCACCAAAAATACTTTGAGATTGAATTTTTTTGTTTTCTTTTAGAGCATTAGGAATTTTTAATAAAATCTTATCATATCTATCTTTTTCCTCGTTTTTTAAACCTTCTTTGATTTCGGTAATTTTTTTTAGGCTTTCATCATCGTCAGCTGTAATATTTACTTTAGATTGGCTTATTTCGCCAACAAGAGTAATGTTTGGAATATTCATCAAAAAAGAAAATTCAAAGGCAGCCATTATTGTTTTTTCTGTGTTAGATTCATTTACAGCATTTACAACAACATGCTTTGAAGGGATTTTTTCAATCGAGGGTTTTATTAAAAGTAGCACAGAACAAGGAGCTTTTCTTGTAATTTTCCTTGCTATCGAACCCACATAAAACTTTAGTACATTTTCTCTTTGTACAGCTCCAAGAAGCAATAAATCAATTCTATTTTTATCACATAATTTCAAAATTATCGGTACAGGATCTCCTTCTTCCCAGAACACTTTTGTCAATTTAGGCTTTATTGGAGAGTCTTTTAATATCTCTTCAAAAGTTTTTTCCTTTGCTTGTGTTTTCTTTCCAACATGAACAAAGAAAAGGTTTGCCTCTAATGAACTAGCTAAACGCAACGAGGTAAATAAATTAGCTTTTAAATTTGGTGAAAAGGCAAAGCCGACTAGAATTCTTTTAAATAAAGTTTTTCTCAACTTTTTTTACATAATATAATCAAAAAAACTAGAATTTATATTTTAGTTTAAAGATAGTTAAAGTTAAAACTCCAGAGAACCACCGATTTTGGGAATAAATAAACTTTTCTTACTAGCACTGAATTTTTTTACAGCATCATCGATGTCGATTTTTATTGGTGGAAATGTATTAAAATGGCACCCGATTATTTTATTACACTTTATAAAATCTGATGCTATTAGGGCTTCATCGACGCCCATAGTAAAGTTATCACCGATTGGCAAAATTGCAAAATCAAGTTTAGGACAAAGGGTAGGAATTAATTTCATATCGTAAGTAAGGGCAGTGTCTCCGGCATGATAAAAAGATTTATTATTCCCATACACAACAAATCCACCGGGATTTCCACCGTAGCTACCATCAGGAAGGATTGAAGAGTGTATAGCTGACACAAGTTTAACAGTGCCAAAACCAAAATTAAATTTCCCACCCTGGTTCATAGCATGCCCACTAACTCCCTTTGCTTGATACCATGAGACGATTTCATAGTTTGAAATTATTGTAGCATTAGTGTTATGAGCAATCAACTCTGCATCTAACAAATGGTCTTGATGCCCATGAGTAACTAAAATGTAATCACATTTTATATCCGAAATGGTTATGTTTTTTGCCAGTTCGTTTCCAGTAATAAAAGGATCTATTAAAAGATTTTTCCCATTAAATAAAACCAAAAAGCAAGAATGTCCTAGGTAGGTAACTTTCATTTTCAAATCTTATAATTTCTCAGATAAAATCGATAAAATCGTTTTTATACCATCTCTGTAATTTCCCAACCTAATATTTTCATTTGGACTATGTTGGTTGTTGTCTCTATTGACAGTAGGAACAGTGATTGCAGGAATATTTAGAGTGTTAACAAATGGAGAAATTGGTATTGAGCCACCACTCATCCTGATTAAAATAGGGTCTTCCCCAAACGCCCTTTTTATAGCATCCCTAAGCCAAAAACTGTATTCGCTTTTCAGGCTGGTCCTAAATGATTGATATGAAACCTTAGTGGTAAAAGTTGCAATTTTTTTATTTTTTAATCTTTCACTTTTGTCAGGTTCTCTGTCTAGCACTAAATACCCTAAACTTTCAATGTGTTTTTTTATCAACGATAAAAGACTTTTCGGGTCAGATTCTTTTACCAGCCTTACATCAATTTCCGCTCTAGCCCATGAAGGAATTATTGTTCGTACTTCATCATTAATCCAACCAGAGCGCATTCCTCTGATATTTAGTGAAGGGTATTGAATTGCTTCTTGATAGGTGTCTTTTACTTTATCAAACTCTGCGACTTGGAATAGGTCTAATAATTCCTTTTCATTATGCGGTGTAGAATCCAGTATTTTTTTAACCTCAGGGCTAATTTCAATTCCATCATAGTAACCTTCAATTGTTACTTTTCCGCTTTCGTCTTTCATAGATGCAAGTATTTTTGACAACCTTAATGCGGGGTTAGGGACATAGTTCCCAAAATGACCACTGTGTTGAGGAACTATTGGGCCATATGTTGTTAACTGAATGGTAGCAATTCCTCTTGCCCCAAATGTTAGCGTTGGCTTATTCAGTCTATGACGAGGTCCATCTAGAATGATTAAAACATCAGAGTTGAGCAACTCGCCATTTTTTTTAACAGCGTCTGGTAGATTTGGAGACCCCATTTCCTCTTCAAAATCTAATATTACTTTTATGTTAAAGTTGGGGGCGATTCCATTTTCATCAATCGCATCAATTGCGGCCAAAAACATTGAAACTGGACCTTTAGCATCACTAGCTGATCTCGCAAAAATTCTCCAATCGTCATTATAATCATATATTTCTTTCCATTCCAGAGATACCCAATCACCAGATGAATTCATTTTTTTCAATACCGGGATATACGGATTTTCTTGATTCCATTTGGAAGTATCTACGGGTTGTCCATCCATTTGAAGATATACAAGGACGGTTTTACCTTTTGAGGTGAAACTTCTTTTAGCCAATAACAGAGGGGCCCCCTTTGTCATAATTTTAGAAACCTTAAATCCCCTTTTCCCAAATTCTATCTCTGTCCACTCTATATTTTTCTCTATTCCAATTTTATCGTTTGCATCATTTGGGATACTAAGTAACTTCTTAAATCCTTCAAAAGAACTTAATGCATATTTTGAAGCTAAATAATCTAGGTCTAACCTCTCTTGGCAAAAAAGAGTCAAAGAAAAGTTGACAACAAAAAATAAAATAATTTTTTTCATTTATTCAAGGTTTTTAACATCTTCAAAAGACTCGGGGATACTAATTTCTCTCACTTGAGCTTCCGCATTAATCGATTCATTCTTTGATTTAAGCTCTTTGGTCAAAATTTGTTTTGATCTTCTTTCAGATGGGGGGTTTAACTTTTCAGCTTTTTCATACTCAATAACAGATTCCAGCAAATCTTTAGGTAGATCATTTTTGCATTTAACTAAAAGTTCGATGAATTGATTAGCAAAAAATTGATCAATTTGTATTTTTCTTTTAGTTGTATGTGCAAACCTTCCAATAACACGACATATGTTTTCTCTTTCTTCAGGGCTCAGTTGCTCTGCAAACTCGTACTCTTCAATCTTTTTTAAGGATAAAATTATCGGCTCCAAAGAATCAATTGTAATCACGTAGACTTTATAATCTCCAAGGTTATATGATAGTTGCGATATATGTTCGATTGTATTTGATGGAACAACCAAAAAAACATCTTTCCTTACAGACTCTTGAGATGTATATTTTTTAAGAGTGTCAGTTTCTCGTTTAATATACTTCGGGAAATTACTCAGATCATCGTTAGCCGGACTTTTAGCGTCAAACACTATATATTCTCCGCAGATATTGATTGTGTTGTCTGGCTTTCCTTTAAAGGGCACTTCTTCAACGTAGTCTACAAGATGAGTTTGACACAGCATTTTTATCTTTTGCTCAACAAAAGTCTCATGAGAAGACCATTGCCGTTTAAGTTTCTCAAATTCCTCCTCTTTTTCCTTTATCTTGGAATCTTGAATTCGGCTCCTTTCAGTATCTAAATCTTTTTTAACTTGAGAGACTTGCGCCACCTCTCTTTGATATTCCTTCATTAAAGATTTTTCTTGAATTAAAATTTGCTTTTCCAAACTGTTTATTTCGGTTGCTAAAACTTTGTTCTTAGCACTTTTGTCTATAAGTTGCCTTTCTAGATCATCCACTTTCTGCTCAATCTCTTTGATTTCATCTAGTGTGGAATCGGAAAGTTCTTTTATCAATTTCCATGAAAAAAGTCTCTCCCAGAACGAAAAATTCTTCAGTTTTTCAAAAAAAGCGGTAATCCTTTCCATCATTTTAAATTTAACCCGAATTTAGAAGAAATCATACTATATTTTAATCATTAAGTTTTAGAACTGCTAAAAATGCCTGTTGGGGTATTTCAACATTCCCAATTTGTCTCATTTTCTTTTTCCCTTTTTTTTGATTTTCAAGCAATTTTCTCTTTCTTGTTATGTCTCCACCATAGCATTTTGCAGTAACATCTTTTCTTACAGCTTTTATTGTTTCGCGAGATATAATTTTGGCTCCAATTGCTGCTTGAACTGGAATGTCAAATTGTTGTCTAGGGATTAATTCTTTAAGTTTTTCACACATTTTTTTACCAATGGTGTATGCATTGTCAGCATGAATTAGAGAAGATAAAGCATCTACAGGATTGCCATTTAATAAGATATCTACTCTCACAAGCTTTGAAGTATTGAATCCAATTGGAGAATAATCAAAAGATGCGTAACCCTTAGACACAGTTTTTAATCTGTCATAAAAGTCGAAAACAATCTCGGCTAACGGTAGTTCAAAAAGAATCTCGACCCTTTCTTGAGTAAGGTAAGTTTGATTAATCATTTTACCTCTTTTTTCTATACATAGTGTTATAACATTTCCAATATAATCCGACTTCGTAATTATTGAAGCCTTTATATAGGGCTCTTCTACTCTTTCTAAAATAGAAGGGTCAGGAATATCAGAGGGATTATTAACAAGAATCATTTTGTTTGGATTTTTTCGAGTAAACGCATGGTATGAAACATTTGGGACTGTAGTGATAACACTCATCCCGAATTCTCGCTCCAGCCTTTGCTGGATAATTTCAAGATGTAACATTCCCAAAAAGCCACATCTGAATCCGAAGCCAAGCGCGGCCGAACTTTCTGGTATAAAAACGAGAGATGCATCATTTAATTGCAATTTTTCCATGGATTTTCTTAGCTCTTCATAATCATCAGTGTCCACGGGGTAAATTCCAGCAAACACCATGGGCTTCACATCTTCAAACCCTTCAATAGCGCTTACTTTAATCTTGCCATCTTCAACAATAGTGTCGCCGACCTTTACTTCCTTTGCATTTTTAATTCCTGTTATTAGATATCCTACGTCACCAGCTAAAATTAGATTTTTTGAAACTTTTTCAAGCTTTAATGTTCCTACCTCGTCTGCAACATAACTTTTCCCAGTTGCCATAAATTTAATGGGTTGTCCCTTTTTTATTTTACCATTTATAACCTTGAAATATGTTTCAATTCCCCTAAAAGGGTTAAACACAGAATCAAAAATTAGTGCTTGAAGAGGTAAATCATTACTTCCTTCTGGGGGAGGAATTTTATTAATGATTGCGCTTATAACTTTATCGACCCCTTCACCTGTTTTTGCAGAGACTTTTAAAATTTGTTCCTTTTTACAGCCTAACAAATCAACGATATCATCTGTAACTTCTTCAACATTTGCAGAAGGAAGATCAATTTT